>ULTU01005299.1_pt1 | contig 57655 bp, 49 predicted proteins | sample 1957861 | NCBI WGS metagenome assembly ULTU01 (sample SAMEA4835742, study PRJEB28245) | human gut metagenome | biome: gut microbiome; material: fecal sample | place: Denmark | collected 2008
ATCCTCGGTCTCGTCCTTGGTTTCGTCCTTAGACTCATCCTTAGACTCATCCTTAGACTCATCCTTGGTTTCGTCCTTAGACTCATTCTCGGTCTCGTCCTTGGACTCATCCTTGGTCTCGCCCTGCGTATCCTTGTCCGATACCTTTTCGTCATCAATCAGGAGCTCTGTTTTTGTACCGCCGTCCGGATCATCGATTACTGGATCCGCCATAGCGACGATATTCGGAGCACCCATTGATACGGAGAGAGTCACTGCAAGGAGCTGATTGAGAATTTTCTTTCTCGATTTCCTCATACTCGTTTCTTTCCTCCTACACTATGAGTTCGTTACTCACTCGCCACGCGAGCGAAAGTTACATATTGCGGATATCCGCAGATTTCTTACCGCCCGGAGGCGTGGACTTATGTCCAAATACTGTATGCGGTTATGAGGCTGCATACAGCAATAATGCATGTTCGGAATTTTTCTGTCCTGGTCTTGCGGAATTGCACCGCGCCTTCTCTCTTTATGCCTAATGAGAAGCCGTCTACGGGCACCAGGCATTTTGTATATCCATCCGCACATAAGGAGATCTACTAAAGGAATGTACGCGCGGTAAAGCCGAAAGGAAAAGCAAAGCCGCGCGCATCACCCTTCTATATATACGTGGGTAAAGTTTTATTTCTTTATGTTCGAAATCATATTTTCCTGAAATTTTCCTGAAGATTTCAGATATTTTCCCTGATTTTTTCATCCACAATTACCGGCATATCCTGCATAAATACGAGGCAATGGTTATCCGGAAGCTGCTTCAATGTATCTTTTGGCAGATTCCTTCCGATTTCACTTAGCTTTTCTGTCAAACAAATAAGTAACAAATCTTTTCGCACACTCGAATTAGCAAGCTTCTGTTTCTTCTGTTCACTCATAACCAAAAGTCTCCTCGTATTAGTAAGATCCACTCAACCTTCTAATATGTACTCGGAGTCTAAAAATCGTGATTACAGAAAAAATAACGAAATTTCTTTATTTACGTAATTTTTTCATAATTTCCTCTTTTCTCTTTTTATTTCTCAGTTCATTAAGTAGAACCTCTAAACCTTCTTCTTCTGATGAATGTTTTGAAATAACATGGTATGCGCCTCTTTCATCTGTCTCATATACAACCCATCCATTATCATTGATACAACCTAAAACATTTGCTACTTTGGCTATTTCAAAAGAATCACCTATATTGAACTTATTTAATCCTTCAGTTTTAACAATATTATAAAACTCTTTTCTATTCATATTCTCTGAATTCGACCCTTTTACGTAATAGAAAATTTCAACCACTTATTGCGGTTAGCCCTTTTATATCTAAATAAAGAGGCTGCGGTTTTGCCCGCAGCCTCTTAAAACTTCAGAATATGTTATTTCGCATACGAGTAGTTCAGATCGATCCGCTTCTGGTAATCTACCATCGCAGCCTTCTTAAACATGTCACCGCCCTCGTAGTAATAATCTACGCCAGAGTAGATCTCATGTGCTTCCGGCTTTCCTCGTAAGTAACCAGATGGTGTCTTCAGCTCTGCAACAACATAGCAGCCTGAACCAAGTGGCTGAGGTGTACGGATATATCCCGTATTCTGAAGGTGGTACGAAGTTGTTCCGGCCTTATCCTCATCTTCCATGAGTACATCATTTAATGATGAGTATGCCTTCAGCATTCCCGTTCTTGTTTCGTCGTTTTCGTCTTTGTTTACCGTGAAGTTATCCTGAAGAATAACCGCGTTCTTTTCAGAACATATCGGAGTTCCCTTTGGAATGGTTCCCACGCATAACGGGCTGTCTGTATTGTATACAGAGTAATACCATGTAACCTCTTCATCATCCGGTATCGATGTTCCGGACATTACATCGAGATGATATACTCCATATTCGACGGTTCCCGTAATTTTGTTATAACCATCTGCTCCAAGGATCTTCTTGATATCTGCTTCCGTTACTCTCTTATAACCATTTTCACCGTAACGCTTTGCTTTACCCTTATCGAGGCTTACAAGATAGCTGATGTCATAAGCGCCCATTGCTTCGAGGAATTCCCTTGATGCGTACACCTTCGTGTCTTCCATATAGAACTTGGTATCACCAGGCTTAAACTGGTTGATAAACTTTGTCTTTTCAGCGCCTGTAAGCTTTTCAGCATCTGCAAGTATCTCATTTTCCGTTGTGTAACGGCTTGCTGCGTAGATACCGAATACCGTGTCATCATGAATGATCTGCTCTCCGGTCTCCGCATCCACCTTACGGATCGTAAGGGTCGTTGTCTTAAATGTATCACGCTCGTTTACATCCGCGTATCCTGTAAAGTCAGCATTTGAATATGCGTTGATATCCGCAGGTGCGGTTACCGTCCACGGCACAAGCATCTGTGCGAATTTTCCTTCATAAGCCGTAAGCTCACCCGTAGCTGTCTTTACATTATCCTTAAACTGCATTCCGGATGCATTGTTATCGTTCTTTGCACCTCCTTTATAAATAACATCACTTGCTCGTCCGTTATCTTCCGATACGGATGCATAGTAGAAGCGATTGATCAGCGTATCAATATCATACTTGGCGGTTCCGTTTGCTGTCTGTTCATTGTTTCTCGCAAGATCTACAAGCGGGTATCTCATGCTGTTATCACCTTCGCCGCCTTCCGCAGCAGTGATCTTTATCATCGCATCATCCTTTGATTCGCCGTTATGTCCTACCGAGTAATAGTCCTTAAGCGGATCAAAAATGGACTGCGCGATCGTAAAGCCTCTGAAATCATAGCCACCGTTGTTGCTGATAGCGCGGTTTGCTTCCTTACCGTTCTTATCAACGTCAAGGCCATACTTGAATACCTCGAAATCTCCATAGTAACCATGCGCTCGGATCACATGCTCTGCAGTTCCGTTTGCGCTGTGGTTATCATCAAAATCATTTTCGGCTGTCGGCCATTCTTCGTTGAAACGGATCAGGTAACCACTTCCGCCATTATACTTTGATGCAGCAAGCTTGTCCGGTGAAAGCGCCGGGTCAAAGCTGTAATGCGTGTCATAGTTATCTGTAGTATTGTCGGAAGCATTTCCTTCATATAAAGAAGGTACGATGACTTCCTTCGGCTTTTCAATGTTAAATGCACGATTCACCAGATCGTAGCCGGTATCCGCACTGAAGTTCGATGGTGTCTGCTCTACAATTACATATACGCCATAAGGAAGGTAGGATGAGGTGTTGTAGAATGCACCTTCTTCATGGATATCAGTAGAAAGTGTCGTCACATCCTTATCGTTACCTCCATCCTTTGCGGAATCCCACTCTACCGAATAGATGGTATCGAGGTCGTTCTCATAGAACGGACGTAAGTAATTGTATGCCTTCTGCAATGCCTTGAAGAGTGCGTAATCATGAATGTAGTCATCATATGGCACAACGCCCTCTTCCGTGATTCCCGGCGCGCCGCCTTCAGCTTCGGTCTTGGCGATATCTTCGCCGTCACCTACGCCGTTGTTCTTCACAAGCTTTGCGACTTCATCCTTCATGTACCACTTAACCGCGAACTGTCTTACAGCGTTCGAGGCTTCCGCATTTGCTCTCGCGTAATCAGAAGTGCTCGTCGTTGTTTCTGTATTTGTTCCGTTAAGTGCGCCATAATTTCCCTGACCGTCCTGGAATTTCTGATAATCCTTTACTGAACCATAGATCTTCTCATGGATCCATCTGAACAGGTCAAAGCTGTTATTTACATCTCCCTTCTGGTTCTCTTCCTTAAGCGTATTCTCCCACTTCTGGCCAGGATAATTCTGCATACTTATCTTTCCGACCGGTGTATCATAGCCGTCATAGTTAAATGTGCATGTTTCGATGTCATCATCCCACTTATCCGTATTGGCCGCAGCTATCGCATCGAAGAACTTCTCGTAGTTATACGTCTGAACGGTTCTTGTGGATGTACCATCTTCGATCACCCGTTCCGTGGACTCAAGTATTCTTGTGTAACCCTTATTCTGGTTATCACGCAGCCAGTCGTTCTTCTGTACGTTCGTTGCATCGTTCTGATATGAATACAGGGAAAGATTGGTCTTTACTGCGTCATCAGAGCGATTTGCCTTTACACGCTGATTCGTGGTAGCGCCGTTGTTACGTTCTGCCACGTTATCATCCGCACCGTTTTCAGGTGTTGAGTAGGTGTCCCAAACGTTATTTGCTACAGCACTTGTCGTATAAGAGGTTGTCGGATGCTCTACCTTCGTGAATACCTTCTGGACATTCGTTGAAAGTATCTTTCCATCTTCTGTCTTATCCTTTTCAGGGAAATCACTTGTCCCATTATATGTGTTCCATGTGAATGTCTCATAAAGACCATCCCCATTGGTATCCACATAATTTGGTGTTACTTCGTTTCCATTTCTGTCTTCAAATGTGACCTTGCCGTTTTCATCACGATAAAGTCTTTCAATGTTTGACTTCAGGTATGCCTTGAATCGGAAATTTGCCACCGCCTTTGCGGTATCTTCAGAACCACTCACACCGGAAATGGTTGCGAACCAGTTCTTAAGTCTTGTTATCCAATTCGTTTCCTGCTTCTTGTCCGAAAGATCTTCATTAAAGAAAGCAGTATAGGTGTCATGCGCGTAGTCGATACTCTTCGTAGCTTCAACCGTGCGCTTTCTTCCGCAGCCAGCACATGTATCCACGTCATCGCTGTTTGCCACACCGTCGTTTGCGCAATACCATACCTTCATGGTCGTCGGCAGGGTCTGTACATCCTTCGATATCTTTACCTGCTGACGGATCGGTCGTTCCTCAACGGATGCAGGTACAGTTCCTGTCTCATTATCCTGTACGATTGTTTTCTGTCCAGGATATGTGAGCGTCTCATTGGATACGACGAACGTTTCCGCATTTGCGGTGTCTGATGTTACCGTAATGATACCTTTACGCATAACGAGCGCATTTATTGGCTGGAGGTTGTAGTAATCATTTGCGTATGCAAGTCTGTATACAACCTTATGCTCGCCATCATCCGGCACGGTATAATCAAATTCGTAAGTCTTATCCGCTGTTTTTGTGAGGGCTACCTTTGTATTTGTTTCCTTTGTTACATAAGCGCCCTTCTTTGGTACATAAGTCTGCGTCTTCTTTGTGATAAGATTACCAGCATTATCTCTCATCTGCTCCTTGGCACCATATACCCAGTAAGAATCCTTGGTTGCCGGAACAAATGTGATTCCAGACATATCGTTTGGCAGTTCGATAACAGATACAGCAGGCTTCTTTTCAGATAACTTTGCCTTTGTTACGAAACCATCCTTTTTCTCTATGATCTCGTATTCAGATTCATCATAAGGAACATAAATAAAGCCCTTTGATGATGCATCTCCATCCTTATAGGATACCTGGCTCTTTACGTAGATCTTCTTACTATCCTCATCGTAAAGAACGATCGGCATGGAGTTGCCTTCTGCATAGCGATAATGCATCACGGCATATGTCTTACCGTTCTTATCTACCGTCTTAGAAATGTAGAAGCTGTTAAAGAGCTTCTGTGAACCGATGGCCTCGTTCAGCTTATCAAAATAATTCTGATATGTTGTTCCTGTAAGCTCTACAAGGAAGTACGGAGCTGTTTTTGCAACAGAGGATGCCATACCAACCTGCTGAATCTTTAACTTCTTATTATATTCAGAGATAAGACTGTCGATATTGTCATCTGCAACTGTTGCATTCTGGTCATCTGCGGTAATCGTCGGCATCTCTGTGATGAGTGCATTGGATGGCTGTACCGTAAGAACCTGCGGGTCTGTACTTGACACACTGCCGACCGTTGCTGTCTCACCATTCGGAAGACTTATGCTGTCGCCAACATTTGCCTTCACCTTATTACCATTGATGTATACGTAAGCGCCAGGATTACCGTACTGCGGCTCTTCCTGTGTTACATACTCGCCTTCCGCTTCTGCTTCCGGATCCCATACGGTATCGCTTGAAACTGCATATACCGTCGGCTCGCCATAGATGTTTTCAAGCTTTACATGGTATGCGTTTGTTCCGTTACTTGTAATGTTGAATTCATTATAGTTTGTGATGCCGGTAGCCGATGTGCCGGATGTGATCTTGCTCGCATTCAGGGTCACGGTCTTCGTGTTATCATCAAGATCCGCATTTCTGTTTGTCCATGCAGAATCCTTTCCATTTACAGATAACTCATATCCTTCCGATCTTGACAGCTCCTTGATGTAATAAGTCGCTGTGCTCTCACCACTTACGATAAGCGGGCGTCCGATCCAGCAGTTTCCGTTATTATCCTCATTATTACTTATCGGGTAATGTCCGGACGTATCTTCGCTTCTGTATGTATCCTCCTTTCGGTTCGTTACGTTATTGTTCTCCAGCTTCCCTGAATTATAAAGCTGGTTCGTTGAGTTCTTCCAGAGGAATGTGTCATCTCCTGTTCCGGTATCCGGCAGATCCGCTCCGTTTCCTGCTGTGATTTCTCTGTTATCCGGATCATGTCCTTCAAATACTTCAATGTCATCTGAAAATGCAGCAGATGCAGCTTCATTCATATGAAGGTTCTTAGGAGCATTCGCATTCCACTCGTATGTTTCTGTTGTGCCCTTCTCGTAGTTATAGTGCGTTCCAGGTGCTTCCGTATAGGTCATGAACGAAGCATCGCCGTTTCGGTCGGTCGTTGCGATTGCGACCAGATCGCCTGCCTTATAAACTACATTGGTCTTCCCATCCGGATGAACGATATCTGTCTGAGCAAACAATCCGTAGACTGCACCTTCAAGAGTGCCGTCACCATTTTCATCCGCATAAGCATCATATGTGTCAGACGTATCATCATTCAGGTTGAAATCCTTCTTATTAATATGGATCTCACCTTCTGTACGGTGATCGTACACGATGAATGTCCAGTCAACGATGTTATCCTTATCCGGTGAAATGGTATTTGCTTCTGACGGATCGGTTACGGTCTTCCAGAGTGTACCGCTACCTCCGGCAGTATCCTCATCATCGTCAGATGATATTCCAAGTACATTTGCGACTGCATTTATGCTCTGGATAAAGAAGTTCTTAACATTACTAAAGATGGCTCTTACACTGAATTCTGAATCCTTGCCTTCTACAAGGTCTTCATCCTCTTCTGTAATATCCTCTTCGATATCTTCTTCATCATCTACATCGTATTCCTCATCATCGTCATCGATAACTTCGGAAGGACTTGCCTTCACGATCTTCTTCCGAACGATCGTTGCAGGCGTTGCCACATCTACACCTTCAGATGCGTCCTCGCTGTTAACGGTATTGATCTCCGCAGCAGGCGTATTCGCCTTGTTATCATTTGGCGTCGTGGTGGAAGCATCCGCTGCCGTTTCATTTACTTCTGTCTCGTTTACCTCCGTCTCATCTACTTTCTTTTTTTCAGAATCTTCAGAAGAAACGGTTTCCTCATTGGCGGCTGTTTCCTCGTTTGTTTCCTTATTATTTTCGGAATCAGTATTCTCTACATACTCGTCTACTGCCTTTTCATAAGCTTCAGTTGTTTCTTCGTTCTTTGCGCTTACCGGAATCGTGTCAACGTATTTTTCTTCATTTTCCACGTTATCATCGATGACCGATGCCGTGTCGAGTGCGTATCCATCTATTCCTTCTGCTTCATCGTCTCCACCGGCATCGTTTGCGCCTGCGTGATTTAATGCACCGCGCGATGTCCAGTCTTTATACTGTGAGCTTGTAACGGTTCTCCACTCAACAGGAATGTCATCTGTATGCAGTCCGTGAAGGATGTAACCGGTACGCGCCCGTGTTTCTTCTGCACTGTATTCGTAAGTGAGTGATGTGAAATCCTTATAGAACTGATCTCTGTCCTCTTCAAGTGCTTCCTTTGCCGCGCCAGGATCGATCGCATGGAAGAATCCGCCCTCGTTTGCAAGTTCCACACAGGCCTGCACATCTTCAAACCATTTTGCCCATGCTTCGTCATGGATCTGCTGATTTATCTCATCTACATCCTCGTCCCCTTCTGCTTCAACGTATTCGATTTTCGGTGCCGGGTGTCCGTCGCAGTAGCCCTTCTTATAGGTATAGCTTCTTGTATCATTATGGGCTCTCTTACTTTCTCCAGTACCATTTGTGCCAAGGAAACCATCCTTTGCGGTTACTTCATCATCCTTTGTACAAGGATCGTCTTTTTCATCCGTCCACTTTTCAAACTGGCTGCCATTGTCGTTTGCCCAGTTACGGTAGTTATCATCTGATGCGACTACGCCAAATTCGCCGCTATAGTTATCCTCAACTTTATCATCGCCCCAATCGGTCTGATTTAATGAACCGGCATCAAGGCCGCCCTGCACATCATCAAAATTAAATTCAAGATGTGTGTTATCAAGCTGGCTGTCATCGAACTTTTCAAGGATATCAAAGTGTGAGCCTTCCAGCGCCTTACCTGTTTCCGAGTCGAATTTTGCAAGACGTACATTGTAATCCGCATTCCAGCTCTCCTCATGCTTATGGCGGGTCACGCCGTTTTCTGTCTTTGGAGTGCCAAAGCTGAAGCTGTAATCGCCTGAGAATATGACGGACATGTAGTTCTGTGATACAGCGAATTGCATTTTCAGCATAACATCGTCCATGTCATCTTCATCAGTGTCACTATCTATGGATGCATAGTAAAGTCTACAGATATCCGCTGTTGCGAAGTTTGGAATCGAGGAAAGCTTTCCGTCCCAGCTTAAGCCCTTTGCTGTCACTGTACCGCTTACTTCCACTCCGGCTGGTGCTGTAACAACGAGGGTTCCGTCTGCCATGTTCCAGGTATAGGTTCCGCCATTCACCTGTACATCAAGGTAGTTCTGGATACCTGCCTGCACGAGTTCTTTACCGAAACTATAGACTGCTACGGTGCTGCCATCCGCATTTGTTGTCATGCTTACGGCATTCTTCGTCATGGTGCCGTCGTTAAACGTCATGTTGGAGTTCATTTTTGCAGCAGCCCAGCACTTAAAAAACAGTTCATCTGAGCCGGACCGACATCCCATGGCATACGCAAGCGGATCTGTACAGGTTCCTAATTCATTGTAGTTTCCATAACCTGTCTTAAAGTAAGCATAATCGGTTGCCCAGTCCCCCGTCATACCCTGATCTCCATCGGTGGCGAGGTTCCAGATCATGGATTTTAAATTCCAGTATGTAAGATATCTCTCCGTCGCGTTTGAGGCATTTATATTATAATAGCCACTGCTGTCCGTGATATCACTGAGATCTGACTGATAGCCGAGCAGTGCAATCAGCATATTCGTTGTGAATTTCTGATCGCTGTTTTTAATCGGTGTAGCGATTTCTCCCGTCAGAGAATCTACGAGGTCGCCATCTTCATCAAGCTTCAGGATGCCTTTTGAGAATCCGTTATTAAATACGTTTCTTGATGGATCACCTGTATGCTGATCTACGCAGTACATGGCTTTCCTGTCAAAAAGGTTGTAATCAAAATCCGCCTCCGGTGACTGCTTTCCTGTTGCTATCTGCCAGTAGACGGTCGTACCAAATGTGGCATCATTTACAACACCATAGCTTAAGCCCGTTGAATAATAAGGACCTGATGGATCTGTAAGGCCGCTATTTATAATGGCAGAACCGAAGGACGGATCGTCGGTCGTACCAAGCATGGTAATGTATTTGCCATTCGTCCGCTGATTTGCCGATCCGCTTTCCGCCTCATTTGTGGCATATGCACAAAATCCAGTAAAATCTGTCGGCATAAGCGTCATGCCCATGGACAGGGCAAGCACCGCCGAAATCATCCGCTTCTTTATCTTTTTCACTTTAAACCTCCCATAGCGCTCGTTTGTGGGCATATATTCCTCTCTTATATATGTAGGTAAAGTTTTTTACTGTTTTTTGCGAATTAAATTCAATATGGATTTTTGCATAAAAAAAGGACTGCCCGAAGGCAGTCCAGTTTTAAGATATGAAAAAATGTGTTTAATCAGAAAGCTTTGTGTAGATGATGCCGCCCTGATCGATTCCCTTATTCTTTGCATCATTACAGTAGAAGTGCTCGCTGATATTTCCGTTCTCGTCCATGATCATATAATCCTCGACGTTTCCTGCAAAATATCCCCACTTATTGTCACTTACGCGCTTATATGAATCACCTTTCATACTTGGCATACAAAGGGTTCCATCGGAAAGTACAACAATTTCAATTTTACCAATTCTGCCATGATTATTTACTTCATAAACACCAAGGTACTTCACGAGTTCCCCATCATGTCTATGCTTCGGCTCCTTTACCTTCCAGTCGATATCCTCGAATTTCACATAACCGGAAGTATCTGTGGATGAGGTGGATGTACCGGAGCCAGAGCCACCAGCTGTACCGGAACCGCCTGCACCGCCAGAGCTGCCCGCTACGCCGGAGCCACCCACGGATGGAGTGCCATTCGATGTGTTTGCGACGATCTTCGTCTGTACGACACCGTTTACCGTCCACGCGCCGTCCGCATTTACAGTGAAACCATCCGGCGTAGTTGTGGAGGCGAGCATGTAGCCGTTCTGATCGAAGTAATAGCACTCTGCGATACCGTCATTGTTGCCATCGATCCACTGCCAGCAGTTTGCGTGCCATGTCGTGTTTGTCTCGTTCGTGCCATACCACCAGCCGGTCACATTATGCTGCCAGCCTACGGCAAAGACACCGACGGTCATCATGGCTGCAACGGATACTGCTGCAACGGTTGTTAAAATCTTTCGCTTGATCATAATTCAATCTCCTTTTTAATAAATTTACCTTTAAAAGGTTTTCTTTTTTGTATGATTCTATTGTACCACACCTATACCTTTATATCGGTATATTTATTTTTTCAGATAACTATTTTAATTTTTATTTCAAATTCATTGGAAAGTCTTGGAAAATATCTGTAAAAATATCTTCGCCGTATTTTTTATACAGGTTCGCTGCGGCATTATAGCAATAATTGTCATCACGTTCTGAAATTACCACAATGTTCATCACAATATCTTTTAATACTAGTGTATATACAACCCTAATACCGATTCCACGATATTTGATTTTGAAAAAACCAGTTAAGTTATTGTTGTGCTTGTTTCCTAATGGTTTACCATAACCGTTTGGGCTTGGCAATGGCGCTTTAGATACCTTTATTATACCTGCAAGGATCTGCTTTTTCAGGCTCGGTTCAATTTTTGAAAAATCCTTTTGAGCTTCTTCTGTAATTTTTATTTTCCACTCCATTATTCTATTTCTACGCTTTCCGCCATTTCTTCTAATTCATCCATAGAATAACCCTGTTCAGCAACAAATTTTTCAAAATCCATAGAGTTGCTATTTTCCCTACTCATTGCCATTTTTAGCAAATGAGCATTTTCAATTGCTTCTAATAAACTTTCTAATTTGGCAAGTTTTTTCTGTGTTTCTTTATACTCTTTTATAGATAATACCACTGCGGTAGGCTGATTATTTTTTAATACAATATACTCCTTGTTGTTTTTTGCAACATCAGTAAATATTTTTCCTGCCTTGCCTTGACTAAAGTCAGATACTGGTATTAAGTTTTCGGTCATATTAGCTAATACTAAACTCATAACAACATCTCCTTTCGCTTTCTTATTAGTATTATACTCAACAATAGTATTTTATGCAATATTTAGATTAAAATTTAAACTGATATTTTACAAAAACAGGCTTCACCTATTCAACTCCCCTTCTCCTCAATCTTGAGGAGCTATGGGTTTCTTTTTTCTAAAATCCATCTCATAATAGTTTTATGAATATCTTGCAGAAAATTTTTGCAGACCATTATGAAGAAATAAAATATACTCTCCATCGCAAGTTTACCCCTGGTTTTATTATCTCTTCTGATCCCTGAATCGTCTATTAAAGCAAAAAAAACAGAGGCCGATTGCTCGACCTCTGTGATTAAGAACTATGCATCCGCGAGTTTACGAACATCGTCTACCGATAGCCCGGTTATGGACGCAATCTCGTCATGTGGGTATTGATTACGCGCAAGCATGTTTTTGGCAATTTCCATGGCCTTTTTAACTTCACCCTTGGTTTCACACTTGGCTTCACCCACGGCCATCCCCTCATTCTTGGCATTGTCGACCATATCTTGAATGATCTCTTCTTGAGATAGTACAGCAAACATACAATCTTCGACCTCCTTCTCATGGCGTTTAAGATACGCTCTAAGATTATCCGTTTCAATACAGATCCTTATTGCGGCCCGAATCGCCTTTTGTATATCGCCTTTATGTACACCTATCTGTTCTTTAAGTATAACACAAAATATAAAAAAAAGAGGCCGATTGCTCGACCTCTGTGATTAAGAACTATGCATCCGCGAGTTTACGAACATCGTCTACCGACAGTCCGGTTACGAACGCAATTTCTTCATGTGGATATTGAAGTGCAAGTAGTTTTTTTGCAAATTCTACTGTTGCTTCGGCTCTTTCTTCAGCTTTGCATTCAGCTCTTCCTTCAGCTCTGCCTTCAGCTTTGGCATTGTCGACCATATCTTGAATGATCTCTTCTTGAGACAGTACAGCAAACATACAATCTTCGACCTCCTTCTCGTGGCGTTTAAGATACGCTCTAAGATTATCCGTTTCGATACAGATCCTTATTGCGGCCCGAATCGCCTTTTGTATATCGCCTTTATGTACACCTATCTGTTCTTTAAGTATAACACAAAATGCAATATACTGACCGATAATATCTTTGCGGTTTTTATCCGCGAAGATTACTTTTGCTTTCAAGTCAATGATATCAGAGTCTGGAAATATATCATCCTTTAGTGAGATGATCTCTTTCTTATCCCCTTTATCACCGGCATAAATAACATAAAGTTCAGGCTCCGGCAGTTCCATTTTTTTGGAACCATACAGGCTTATTCGCAGACTTTTATCGCTGTAAATAAGATCCTGATACGTTCTTGCAAGATACAGGAACATCCGGACGATGATGTTCTTACTCCAGGTGGTCTGTGCCTCAACAAGAACGATAAGCCGGTTCTTAACCATGAAGCCAAGATCGTTGTACAAGTCGTCCGCCAGAGTATTTTCAATCGTAATGATTTTTAGATCATCTTCGCTGACAATATCTTCCGGGTGCAACGACCTGTACAATTCGACCAGATATTTTTTGTCTCTGAAGATATTGACAAAAATACTGTCTTTCACATTTTTCTTTACCTCGCTCATTTCTTCTACCTCCATAAAAATAGAGGCGCATAGTTCTTTTTCTACCATACGCCTCATTTATTTTGTTTCACTGTATATATGGGTATTGGATGTTTTTGGAGCTGGTTATCTTCTAGTAAAAAAACAGAGGCCGATTGCTCGACCCCTGTTTCTGTTACACATCAGTATCAGTCATACTGCTCAACGACATATGCCGGTCTGATTCCGACTTCACATACGTCATCGTCACTCTTGGCCACCGCGTTGGTTGTAGCGATACGACCCGTTACAAGATCCACGTAATAGACCTTATCTGTTGTTCCATACTCAGGCGTTCTTAAGAAGTATCCTCTCCTGTAATTGTTCACGATATCCCTTGCGTTATTTTTATCGGAACCGTTAAATTTGAAGAGATATTTACCCATCGATATCGCTTCTTCCACGGATGGAATAAAGATATCTGCGTAATAGACCTGCGGGTTCGTTCTTGCGTACGCGGTCAATTCTGAAGCGTTGAATCTATCCCAGAGTCCCTTCTTTGTCTCTCCCGAATATTCATTTTTAATGCCGACATTGACTCTTACAAGGTCACCAACATCCCTTGTATTTGATTTGAGCCAGTTCGCCACCGTTGAATATTTATAGTTATTATTCGTTGTACTGAAGAATCTCGTTTCCTGCTGTCCTTCCGTATCTTCTGTTGCTCCGATACCGAAGCCCATCTCATAATTTGACGGGATGACTGTATCGCATAAGAACAGGGCAAGATGCTTTGGCGTTGCAGATGAATCCTCGTAGTTTTCATCCACGCATCTAAAAAGCCATACTTCACTTCCGATCTTTCTTGCCTGAAGATCGTCCGTTGACCATGAGCCGCCTTCAGCACCTACGTCCGCGCTGGATGCTGGCAGATAGATGACCGGTCTTACGTTCTGGTTGTCCGCTTCCGAAATGTCTACGGTTCCCTTTGTAGTAAGTACGGTATCCTCGTCTTCACTCTTAAGAAGGAAGTCTCCATCCGGGAAGATGTAGGTGTTCCCTGCTGCCTTTTTATAGGCATTGTACTCATCCTCTGAAAGGATGCTTACTCTCTCACCATTCTTCATAATGAGATTGCTCTTTACGGATAAACCGTCTGCAAATCCGTCATTTAAGAATGAATGAAGATCAGATGTTGAATAATATCCCTTTCCGTCTTCAGCGTATTTTCCGAAGATATCCTTTGTTACATTGGTTTCAGCTAAAAGAATATAGTTTCCATCCGCATCCGTACCAATGCAGGTAAAAGATAATGCAGCCGTCTTTCCGTAATAATCCTTTCCATCCCAGTTAACAGTGATCGAGTCACCTACGCTTATGGAGAGCTGTTCATGGCAGACATCGCACACGCGGTCATAATCATAGTCGATATGTCCGAGCGCACCTTTATAAACGGTCTTTCGCGCCTTACACTTTCTGCACTCTACGGTCGTCTGTTCTGCAACATAGCAGTTTCCAGGCAGTTCTTCAACGTACTGCCACTCGTGGTCACATGTCTCCTCTTCAAACGCACGAGAGAGTCTGAAATGGAACACTTTATAGGTTGAGCCGTCAAGCTCGAAGGTGTCCTCAATCGCGCCCTGGTAGCCGGTCAGATCATATCCGTAAATCACCTCTGAAACAACTGCGGTGGACGGATCGTAATCCTTACCGATAAGGTAAAAGTCGTGTGAATCCGTATCGTACATGGCAGAACCGATATCTGACATGTAGTCTCTTACCTCTCCATCATTTGTGACGATGAATTCCGTCTTTTTATTATCGAATACCTTGTGGTATTTGATCGTATGAAGGTTATCATCAGAATCGTTGTTGCAGCGAAGCACTACGTTCTTAGGACTTTCTTCATCTGCTCGCCATCTGTTTCCATCCGCATCTACAAACACACGTGGGAAATAGACGTAGAAGTCCATTGTCTGGTTCATTCTTGAGAACGCAGCCTTTCCCGTGTACGGCTCAAACAGGTCGTTTCCATCCTCATCCTGGAAAGAGATCGTGTATTCTCTTTCATACTCGTATGTGGACGGCGTATTTGAGTTCTTATCGTATTCACGGGTAACCGTCATGTTATCGTCTGATAACGTGAAGCTCTTTGTTTCGTTGTCACTTCTCGTGATCCAGCCAGGCACGTTTACGGCATTGATCAGAACAGTTGAGTTCTTTGGTGCGGTGCCGACATATAAGCCGATATCATTCCAACTTCCGTATTCCTTCAGGTTGACTGCGTATCTGTACGGAGTCGTTCCCCAGAACTCTGTTTTAGCGGCATGTGCCTTCTGAAGCCATGTGGAGAGCTTTGTATCGGAGCTTTCTCCCTTCGTATACGTGATCTCGTACTGGCGATATTCTGTACCTCCTATATTTGTCTTAAATGGCGATGCCTTATCCGCGCGGTACGTTACGCCGTCGCGTTCAATCACGTTCGGATAATCAATGTAGAACGTATCGCCATCTCTTACCTTTCCGCGCACCGGATCAAATACGGCCTCACCGTTCTGATCAACGAAGACTGCAAGGAATTCATAGCCATCGTAATCATCTGTGTGATCGTTCTTGTCCGGCTGCTCTACCGTGTTTCTCTTGTAATATACATCCTGAATGTTATCTTCGGACTGTATGGTATAAGATGATACGGAGGCGTCCATGTACTTATATTCCGTCCATGAGTTTCTAAGCGGTACGGTATCACCTACATTTCCCTCTCCTACCTTTATACCAAGCACACTTCCCGTATCCTGTGCGATACAGCGAAGCTCGTATGTGCGGTGTGTATCTTCCTGCTCGATCGTGCCGATCTGCTTGAAGCGCACAGTGAATACATTCATGTCGGTATTGGTCTTTAAGGTAAATGTACGTGGTGAGCTGTCAACTGCTCTCCAGACCTTGCCATTCTTATTAAATTCCTTATCAAAATATACAGGAAATGCTCCAGCTTCGGAACGTCCTGTCTGAGAAGGCATAACCTCTTCCGTCGGGTCATCGTAATTTACGTATTTTACAGTCCAGTTTGCATAACTTACCGTATCTTCTTTTTTATGGATCTTCTTAAAATACAGCGTGATCTTATTATTCGTGCTTTCCGCCTGCACTCTGATATCTGATGGGAATGTACCTGCCGGTTCATATCCATCCGGAGACTCATAATCTGTAAAATCAAGATATGCTCCGCGATATGTGTCAAGTGTGTCTTCACGAATAAGCTCCATCGTACTGATATCTACAAGTCGTACCGTATACGCCATGTAATTTTCCGCTGTGGACTTTTCATACGTCAGTGTGATCTGGTTGTCACTGTCTAAAGACATCTCGAATTCCGTATCACCTGTCTGTGTGTATCCACTAATCGGATGCTCGACTGTAACCAATGCTTCCTGACCGGCGATCGTTGCACTTCCAGTAAACTCCTTTAATGTATTCCCATCCTGGTCTTCACAAAGCGCCTGATAGGTTACCGTTGATACCGTATCTTCCTTGGCATCTTCTGATTTTATAAGATATGCCGTAAAGCTGTTCCGATCTTCCGATGCCGTGAATTCGTAGTCATCTGAAGCAAGCTCATAGCCTTCTTTATAGAAGTCCGGTGAGATATCTGTATTTTTCTTTACTACACCTTCTTCTGTGCGGATAACTTCCTTCGTGTCAAAGTCTTTATAGGTAAGCTTGTACTTTACAAGCTTTGAAAGTTCAGACTTCGATGCTTCTTCTCTTGGTGTGCAGTTAAGAACGTATTCGTTTCCCTCGTCGTCATCTGAAAGCGTGATGTCATCGATCGTTTCGTATTCGTAATCCGGGTATTCTAATGGCTGAACAGAAATGCAGTCTCCTGCCTTTCCGGTTCCTGCTATTTTTGCAATAACATCCCCGTCCGGTGTTTCCCAGGTTACACTGTACGATACGCTTTCCGACTTCTCAAAATAGAGTGTGAACTCTTCCTTATCGGATGACACTGTTCTTGTAAGGTTGTTGCCTGCCGAAAGTGTGTATCCTTTAAGCGTTTTTTCCTTCCAGGTTACCGTCTTTCCTTCCTGCGCGGTCATCCAGTCAGATACATCAAGTTCTTCTTCTGTATCCTTATCGACGTATACGAAGCGGTAGCTGCAATTTTCCTTCTTATCATCTTCCGGTTCTGTTTTCTTTTTTCTATAGGTTACGATAAAGGATGTTGTGTCCTTTGTAAAAGCCTTTTCTCCGGCTCCGTCTGCATAATCATAGCCGTCGATCGATATTTTTTCGATCTTTACGGTCTTTCCGTATGTTCCGGTACCCGTTTCCTTTTTCAGGACATTTCCCTGCTCATCTACATAATTAATCGTATACGAACCGGTTGTTTCTGTTTTTTCGTCTGCATCATTCTTACCGGTATCCGTATCTGTATCATTCTTGGTATTATCGGTATTTGAATTGTCGGATGATGGTTTATCTGTTTTATCTGTAGTTTCATCCTTCTTATCTTCTTTTGTTGCGGTGTTATGCTTTGACGATGAAGAGCTGCCGCCCCCACCAGAGGAAGAGCCTCCTCCTCCGCCACTCACTGCGCGTCCAATGGATGCATTACTGCCTGGTGTTATAACGGTCAGGATTCCCTTTCCAGGAACACTTACAATGCTTCCGTTTTCTGTCCACTGGCCATCTTTGTTTACGGTGAATCCGTCCGGCGTCATTTCATTTGCGTACATGGAGCCTGCTGCGCGCGTTGCGGTTCCGACCTGTTCAAAGTAATAACATTTTCCATCGATCCACTGCCAGCCTTTAAGTGCAGAGCCTTCCGGCACACCATTCGTTGTTGATGTATTTAGGAAATACCACTTACCATTATCAAGCTGCCAGCCGGTCTTCATGTAACCGTCCTGTCCGATCAGATACCAGTTACCATTATCAAAGAGCCATCTGCCTGCGACTTTTACGCCCTTTTCATCTGTAAAACTCCATCCGATCAGGTCCTTTGCCCATGTTCCGGCAAGAACACTTGCAGGGGTCTGGAATGCCATTCCAGCTGCAAGCGTGACCGCAAGCAGTCGTCCGGCTATTTTAAGTCCTCTTCCTTTTCTCTTCATTCTCTTCTTCCTCCACGAATCTTCAGTTTATCTTTCGATTTCATCCTGATCGATTTCCTGTTCTTCTATATTATTGGTTTCTCCAGGAATATCAAGTAGATCTGCGCCCTGGTCCCTTGCATCCTTAATCGTGTCGATGAACACTTTCTGAAGCTCCATGATACGGTCATCGAGCTGGTTACAGCGCTCTGCCAGCCGTCCGTCTTTCTGGCTGATGGCAAAATCCGTACCATCCGCAAGATGCAGCGTTATATACTCGCCTTCCCGCTCGCAGTTTGGTTCAATCGTCTTACATAGTGCAAGGATCGGATCGGTTTTGGCAAGCGCCTTATATTTTTTCATTTCTCTTTCAAGATTATCAGAGATTGCTCTTGCTTTATCAAAGTTACCGATAAGCATTTCCATATCATCAACTATCTCGCAGCGCTTATCTATACGGAGCACAGTATCTTTTACACTGAGTCCTCCCTCAAGCAGTTTCAGGTCCTCATTTATCGACCTGATACAATTCGTCTTATCGATTCTTGCAAGAATGTTTTTCTCTGCCGTATCCGTATGATCCGCGAGTTCTGCAATCTCTTTTATGGACCGTTCGGATATGTAATGCTTTTTAGAGATCGACCGAAGCTCTTCTTTCAGGATATCCGTTGCAAACCGCTTCATCGTTACGCACCGGTCCGTCATTTCCACTGCCGGTTCACAGTTCGTGAATTTAAGTTCCACGCCTGTTCTTCTATCCTTAAATCCGCATTCCTTTGATTCGTCGATATAAGATACGTAATTATCTGTGGCGATAAGGTCTTTAGCGACATCTAACCATTTGATGGCAGCTTTATTACCGCTCTTTCTATCATCAAACGTTGCTGCATATGCAGTCAAGGCATCATATCGCAACAGATCCTGCTCTTTCTCCGTTACGAGGTCAAGCGTATCTTCCTTTGCCTTAAGCTCATTACGGGCCTCCGAGTCCGGACAGAACATTTTATTTGTAACATCCATACTTACGGCGCAGTTCGTTTCATCGATGGTCGCAACAACGATTCTTGTTTCTCCAAGAAGCTGTAATGATCCGGTGAATTCTCCCTTAAGATATATGGCATCGTTACTTTCAAATGTTTTATTGATGTCTTCTTCTCGATATTCCTCCTTTGTCATTTCCTTTATCTTAATGTAACTTGCTTCCTTTACCGGAGCATTATCATACAGACGGTTGTAATGTCCGATTTTACTAAGTGGTGCAAGGCCACTCTGCTCACGTAGCTTTTCTGATTTATCGATCGCTTTATGATGAAGGTCGATGAAGTTATCCTTCATTTTTTCAAGTGCCGCTTCAATACCACAGTCTAATGCGATTGCTTCATATTTTTCGTATAAAGCAGTGGCTTTCTTTTCAAGGTTCTTATCGTGGTTTTCAGTGATTTCTTCTTTACCGTCGAATTTTCCGCCCTTTGGAAGATCATAAACGACTCCATCTCGTGTGGCATTGATTCCGGCTGTCAGATACGCCATTGCCCACAGGCAGTCTTTTGGCTGCATATGGAAAACCCGGAATGCTCCGACAATATATTCCGCACGTCCGGCACGATAAACATTTAAGCTTGAATATGTTTTTGCATAGTTTTTACCGCGCTTTCGTTCGTCCGTTTCCTTAATGTTATAATGGCGGATATCGTACTCTGCCTTTGAAAATTCTCCGACCGGGATGATCTTCTTTGCTGAAAACGAGGCTGCATAGTCTATGCCGTAAATGAGCATATTCATGAATTTTGCAGTCGCACGAATTGTAAGATGTTTATTATTAAAGCCCTTATGAAGGAATGTTGAGATACTCAGTGCGCTTCTGCTCACCAGTCCGACTGAAAATTCCTTTACAAATTCATTTACACCGCAGGCAAAGGATATAAAATGCGGGATCACATAATTTGCCCGTGTAGCGAGCGATCTTATGCCGATACCTGCCTTTTCCATGTTGAGCGTTGCTCTGTCATCCGGGTTTACATCCTTATCGATCTCAAGGTATGCGTCTATCATGTTGTTTACCTGATAGAATACGGCATCCTGCATAAAGTCCGCGCACCGTTTTCCAATGCTTTCTTCGCGGTTCCTTTTATTTTCAAATACTCTTTTAGACCTGGCCTTTGCTTCTTCTTTTTGTTCATCAGAAAAATGCGCTTCAACAAGCGTTGGGCCTTCCACCTTCATGAAGCCTTTTACCTTTTTTTCGGCTTCTTTCTCCATCTTTTCGCATGCGGCACTCTGGAGCTGTCCAAGCACATCTTCTGGTCCATGCTTCTTTTCGCCTTCATCCGTCCGTTCATTCTCACTTTCGAAGACGGATCGCACGATATCCTTATTTTCAAGATGCAGGATATCCTTTACGATACGCGTTCTGACATCCGATAATAGGTCATCAACGCCCTTACTCATTTGCTGTAAGGTTCTAATTGTGGTAAGAAGCCCAACGCCAATCGCGTATATGGCTTTTGGGCCAAGATGCAGCTGCGTGGCAATAAAATTAAGTGTACCCTCTTTTGCCTTAAGCGCAGCTTTTGTCAGCGTTCCGACGGATTTGATCACTTCCATTTCCTGCTTTTTACAGCGCACGTTGAAAATAAGTGTACCAAATTCATCTTTCTTCTGCGGGTCATCGCTTAGTTTATATCCACCGACAGCATTTGTCTTTTCCAGGATACCGCGCGCGATCAATTCTTCCTGAAACGCTTTTTTATACGCCTCTTTTATTTTTGAATCGTCCGCCTTTTCCTTTATATCGATGTCATATTTCTTCGCAGCTTCTATTACGCTTTCCCTGAGCCAGGCTCTGTTTCCGGAGCTGGCTGCATCCAGAATGGCAGCAGCATACGTAAACGCATACAGGCGTTCCTTTGTCTCTTCCAGGTTTCTTGTGGATTCATCAGTGGCCATTTTTTTTGCTCCTTTGGTGATCGCTGTTATGACGTTGCTTTTTCAATAAGTTCGCAAAGATTCAGTGTTATCAGTATTACGAATGATACAAGTGCCGGAATGAGCGGACTCATGATAAATCCGGCGATCACCGCTAAGATGATAAGAAGATATCCTGTGGTCTTTATGGCAAGATTTCTCTCTGAAATATCAATGAGGCAGTTTATGGAAACCGATATACCGCAAAGAAGTACACATTCGCTATTTAATTCATTCAGAAGTGCCATGCATGCCAGGATGCATAATACAGCACTTAGAACATAAGCAATGATTTTTTTCATTTGGTCTTCCTTAGCTAAGTTTTACAATGCCAAGCATCTCATTCAAGCTATTCAATTCATGCAGAAGTATCATGCATGCCAAGATGCATAATACAACACTTAGAACATACGCAATATTTTTTTCCATATTTCCTCTTTCCTCTTCAGCTTAGTTTTACAACGCCAAGCATCTCATTTACGAAATTAAGCATCACCTCGATAATGAGCGCGCGCGTATCAGGCACAATAAGTGCGATGACCCCGATCACGGCAAGCGCGGTTGACAGGATGATGAGTATAAGTCTAAATACTTTCTCCGGCCATGATTCCACATATACGACTTGTTCTTTATCATCCTCGAACTGATCTCTCAGCGATATGTTCTGACGTTCCCGGCGTTCTTCTTCCTCAATTTTTACTGCGAGCTGCGGTTTAAATCGTGACAATTTCATCCCCCTTATCGGCTAATCCATATCGGTATCGTTGTGTTCATCCTCATCTATTTCAACATCGAATGGGAGCTTTTCTTTCTCTTCCTTTGAATATTTAAGATACTCCACCAGATCGACCTTTACACCAGCGTCATTCAGCATTCTTTCCATTACCCGCGCGGAACGGTTCGCCTGACTTACCTTAAAATACGCTTCCTTTATGGCACCAAGGATCCGTGCTTCGTCTTCTTCCGAAATATCATATTTTTCTAAAATATCCTGGATTTCTTTTATTTCGAACTTACAGATATCGCTCGTCGTGAATCCGTTCCCGTATTTTTCCATTTTATTTTCCCTTTCGTTCCAAGCGCTCCGTTCGCTCGCCTATAACGACCAATCGGCCATTCTTTTTTGTGTACTCACACGTGATAAGTGACATGTAGCTTTTTCCAGTATGAAAATCTCCGTAAAGCGTATCCGTTTCTTTTGCTTTTTCAGATAACTTTTCAATATCACTTTTCAGATCCATATCGAGTATATCTGAAACATCGGAAGCTTTCGTCCTGATCGCGGCGATCACGGTATATGTATCTACGTACTCTTCCGTGATCCACTTAAATGTCGGATTTTCGTCCCGGTACGTTTTCGCCATATATTTACCGAGCGTTCCAAACATCTTTCCATTTTTCATGTGGTGCCCATAGAGCACGATGTTCTTTCCATCAAGGTCACAATATCCATCCATAAAGATGCAGCCATAACACGTTTTTTTACCATCCCAGCCGGTCTTTAGGTACTTATTATCCACGGCTTTTACGACCGGAAACTCTTTTCCCTGTACTTTCAGATATCCGACTGTATCCGGATTTACAGATCTCATTGCGGCGATATCCATTTCATCCTCTGGAAGGATCTCACTTTTTGTGGCAGTAAGATCATGGACGCTTACCGTTTTATAGACCATAGATGCTGCACGTTTATTCCCTGCGTCTACCGTCTTTTCATCATGAACGTAAAATCCTACCGAGGCAGCCGCTGCTATGAATATTACGATACCAAGAATCAGGCAGCCGCCTGATACGATATTTTTAAGTCTTTGCATAGTCCTCCTCTTCTTATATGTGGGTAGCGTTTTTTATTTTTACGTTCGGTTCTCCGACATAAAAGAAAGGTGGCACATGTACTGTACCACCTTCATGAATATTGAGTCTGATTTATTTCGCATCGCAAGGAATAACCTTGCATCTACGGCCATCCTCGTAGACGTAATCATTGTTGACTTCAACAAGATCATCCCCTTTATAGATAGCTGCTGCGATTACATATTTCCCTCGGTGTATTTTAACGCCGATTGGAAGTTTAGGCTTTGGAATCTTTGCCATCAAGGCAGAGACGATAAAAACCATAATTGATACTGCGATTGTTGACCACACGAACTTTTCATGTTCGATATCGTCAACAGCCGTACACATCCACATCAGTGTGGTTCCTGACAGAAACATAATCATTACGAGGAACCTGTGGAATACATTCCAAAGTCTAAGCTTACGCTCATACTTTCGAATATCTCTTTTATAACCGGCTCTGTTGACGTATGCCAGGTATGTATCATCACACTTTATTATTCTTGCCATAATCGGCCTCCTTTTTATATCGTAAATGATATTTATAATTAAGCCGGGTTTCACGGCGTTTCCCATTGGACTGCCGTGAGGCAAAAATTTATGTGAACGTGGATGTTACCACGAGTGTAAGTGAACAGTAGCGCTTTCTACACGCTGGCTAACAACCGGTGAGCTGTTATCCTCATCCGGATGATTATCCAGTAAGGGCCTTGGCTCCAGTGGCCTTAGCGTGTCTCTTAATGCTGATGATATAACGTGTCTATTTTTGTATATCATCAAAGCTACCGGTACTTTTGGCTTTTGCATTTTTGTCATTAAAACAGAAACACAAAATACTAAAATTGATACAGCTATTACTGACCATATGAGCTTTACATGCTCTTTGTCGTCAATAACAGTCATCATCCATAACATGACTGCCCCAGATAGAGCAGTTAGTATTGAAAAGAATTTGTGGGTTACGTTCCACAACATGAGTTTACGCTCATATTGTCGGACGTTTTTTATATACCACGCATTTGTGTAATAGGCTTTATTCATTGAATTCCTCCGGAAAGTAATGTCCTACGGACCAGCTTCCGGCCAGCCTATACCTTGTGAAGTTGAGCTTATTACACTTCCTACTGTCATACCAGACGCTCATTTCTGAAACGCCTGTCTTTGACTTTCTTGCGTATTCGAAGTCGAAATCGAATGCTATATCGCATCCAATTTTGCTTCCAAGTTTTGCCACATCTGCGCAAAACTTTTCAAACTGTACAAAATACGGGTTTGAGAGATCTTCTCCCTCATCCTCATACTCCTCGAATTCATAATCCCAGAAGGGACCTTCTCCGAAGGAGAACTTGTAAACGCCGTTTCCGACATTTTCCAAATTCTTGTCCCAGAATTTGTCGCAGTCTCCCATAATATTGTATGGGGTGAATTCAAAAACTCTCTTTTCCAGTTCTGGCTTATTGTTTTCGTCAAACCCATAAAGGTAGACATTACAATAAGTCTTCACCGGGCGGTATTCTTGGCGGTATTTTTCGCCATTATATCGCTCACCGGAGATATACATCTCCTTTGATTTTCGCGTATCGTAAGTGATACGCATTTTTCTTGTCCACCCGCATTCCGGCTTCTGTACCGTTTGCTCGTAGCACAGATCGAATGCCATGTCGCATCCGAGCTCTTCTCCGAGCATTGCGAGTTTTTTACAAAGCCCTTCAAATTCCGTACACGATTCCGATTTAAAATCATGTTCATTGAAATTTCGATCTAATGTCAGCATGCAATCTTTTTTGCAAGTTGCATTGACCGTCTGCTTTGTCTCTCTTGTCAGAGAATGGACGAGCTCTGTGATGCGTCCATTTTTATTCGCATCTCCGAAAAACAATATAGTATTTGCCATAATTTGGCCTCCTTTACATTTATACAATTTATATATTGATATTTATAAATTAAGCCGGGTTTCACGGCGTTTCCCAATTGGATTGCCGTGAGGCAAATATATGTGAACGTGGGCATTGCCACGAGTCTATATATACAGTAGCACTTTCTACACTTTGACTGACGACTAGTGAGCTGTCATCCTCATCCAGACGATTACGCAATGAGTGCAGAAACTGTTGGGAGAGTTTTTTTCGGATAATTAATTTCGGATTGACGAAACACTTACGTCCGTGATCTTAGAAAGGTCATTGGCGGTCATGTGATTATTGTCCATGAGCGGCTTCTCCTTTGTATGTTTTAATCCCAATTAATAAATCGCTCAATTTCATCTCTCCGGATTCCGATCCCGTCCAAGAGAAGCATTAAAGCCTCAACGGTATCTTCCTTGTCCATTGACTGCACCCAGATCCACTCAATGATATTCACAATCATCCGTTTGCCGTCATTGTCAATCGTAAAATTTTCAAAAATATATTCCTGAAATTTCTCTTTCATAAAACTCCTTACATGCTGCGCTCGGCTTTTCCTTTTTCATCAAAGAATCCTTTAAAACGCCCGGCGCATAATCTTCATAATTTTTACATTGTGTCTTCATCTCGGAAGAGAAGATGACTTTTACAGATACGGCAGCAGTGCATCCGCGATCTGTTCCATGCCCTTTACAGTAGGATGATAAGACACGCATTTCATTCCGGATATCGGAACAAAAATAACGTTTTCTTCTTTACAGATCGTTTCCGCAGCCTTTTGATACGCTTCTACACTTCGATCATAAACGATGAGTGAGTAGATGATCTTACTGTTCGGATTGTTTTCCTTTAGTAATTTCAACGCATATCTTAAAGCTGGTGCGAATTTATTGCATTCGCTTTCTGCTGCGCATTTTGGATCGGTTGGCCCGATCTCTACTTCCTGCCATGCGTTGTTCAGTCCTCCCATAAGGATTATGACATCCGCATGCTTTTCTGGTGCAGCCTTTATGCGTGACACCATAGATGGCGTGTTATCTCCTTCTCTTTCAGTGATGGAAGAGCCGGAATAGGCATCTACACCTATGACGGTCATACCGGCTTTTCTTGCCAGTACTTCCCACCATGTTTGTGACTTTTCAGTCACATCATTACCTTTGCTATGAAACGGGTAGTAAAACTCTTCCGAGTATGTACCCGTTTCGTCAAAAGTTGAATATGAATCTCCGATAACAGAGATTCTACTATTGGTAATCGCAAATGGTGTCATTAACATCATGGTTGCGATAGCTATCGCGAGGGTTGCCCGCATAAATAATCTTCTCACAACGCACTTCCTTTCTCTACTTACGCAGATTTATCTATATTCAGCCGGCTTTCACGGCTTTTAGCTTATATATCTAAAAGCCCAATAGGGCTGAATTTTTATTGTTAATGACAGCGAAATGCTAAATCAGTACTCAGTTTTCTCTATCATGCCTTTTTTCTTTCAACGTATATATGGGAAAAGTTTTATTTGCGAAAAAAAGAAGCCCGCATCAAATGCAGACTTCTTTTGCCTTTTATTATTTCACATTTTTTGCAATTTTTGTGGCGATACACTGAACAAGTGAATTTATAATATCACGCTGGCTTGATTCCTTTATGATCGCTGTCATAAATGCTTCGGCGGTCCTCCCACGGGCTTGCTCGTGGGAGGAACCGCCTCTAACCGGACGTTCTCTGTTCAATAAGGTAATTACTACGCTTTCTTAACAGCTTTAAATTCTTATATCCTGCAGACGCATTAATATGTGTTCCATCTATCAGTCTTAGATCCATACGACCTGTTGATCTACGGCCAAAGATAAAGCATTTTTTCCCTTTCCACAGAACCGTATCGTATAATCTAAAACCCTTCACTTCGTATGCTGCCTGATTCCGTTTCCGGATACCGCTCTTTAAAATCTTATACTTATGAATCTGACGGTTATGGCAGCGCACCTTTTTCTGATAAAATACTTCCTTTGGCGGTATTGCATCCGGGTGGCCACTGATACACCGCGCATCTACGAAATGTTCTTTTGAAAGACCATGTTCGATACGGGTATTTTTTGTAATGTAACCATAGGTGAGTTCCACTTGAATACCATTTGTGGTATACAGTTCCTTTAGCCTTTTATAAAATGCCCATCGCATGATACCCATAAATGTCGCATCCTTAAACCGCATACCACGATGAATGGTCTTTGGTAAGGTGACAGTTCCTTTATGATAACCCCTGTGACAGGTCTCACATAAGGTGATCAGGTTATTCGGCGCATTGCCACCTGTTTTGCGACTCTCAATATGATGAACATTTAATATCGGATCTTTTGACCTCCCATGGCAGCACTGGCATTCGTGACCATCCCTGAATAAGACATACTCACGGACATTCCAGAAGCCAAGCTGTTCACCCTGCTGATAATCTGTACCATTGATACCAGGATCTTTTATCTTCTGAATATCAAAAGAAGCAGTTTCTACAGTAATACTGCTGATTGGAAGGATTTTTAACACTTTACGAACAACCGTAAGATGTGTATCTACCTTCTGCTGTACGGATGGAGCAAGCCAGCCGTCTTTGCGGGTTCTGTTATGAAACCGCGGCTTTCGGTAGCGAGTCTTACGGTTTCTTCTTGTACGACGCGCTTCTCGCCGTGCAGATAAAAGATCCACGATATCATTTCTAAGTGTTACATCTGCTTCGTACAGGACTTTCGTTTCTGTAGTTGCAGATACACCGATATGTTTACTTCCGGCATCAAGTCCAAGACTTACCGGTTGTGTATAGTCTGCGCTATTGTATAACAGCTGTATTGTAAACGGACAGTTGGTTATCACCTTTGCCTTTTGCTGCTTTAACAGAACACGAACCTTTGCATGATTCTCTGTAGGCATTAATGGCTGTCCGGTTTTTGACAATACATAGACCATAAATCGTGCTCCTTTCTGAAATCCTTACGGATTAAATACTCACTCCGAAGAGTGGTTGTATACCATCGCCAATGTTAATGAGAGGTTTTCATCTGCATCACTATTCCTATACCTCAGAATTGTTTAAACACAGATCGCAGTGTTTGGAACTTGGTACTACATTCCAAAGTGCCTATGTATTCTCTCTTAACGTAGTTCTCGAAGAACTTAGGCTACTCACCAAGGGCTACAGTATTACTGCAGCCCCACGGGCTGGCCCGTGGGTATTAGTGAGCTCTGATTCCGTGATGTTTATGTTGACAGACGAAAGGAATTTTTCAACCATCGCCCGTTTTTCTCCATCTGAAAACGGTTTATGCTGCATTTAAGTCTCTGTCACAGACCATACCGCATTCAGGGCATTGATAGACCCGGATCTTTAACGGCATTGGCTGCCTATGTCCGCAGCAGTGACAAATCTGGCTTGACGGATACCATTTATCGACTTTAATGAGTTGCTTTCCACGCTCTTTAAGTTTGTATGAGAGCATATTCTGAAACATCCCATAGCCGTTATCCATCGTAGTTTTTCCATTACCAAAGCCTTTATTGGACATCGCTTTCATATCGAGGTCTTCCACACACACAGCATCATACCGATTGGCTATCTCGGTACTAAGCTTATGTAAGTAATCCCTTCGCTGATTAGCGATATGCATTGACTGTCTGTTTACCTTACGAAGCTGCTTCATAAAGTTCATAGACTTTCGTTCACCTTTACGAGCACCCTGTTTCTTCGAGAGCCTGCGTTGCAGCTTCGTCCGCTTACGCTGTGCCTCCCGATAGAAATGAGGTATGTCCTCTATATGACCATTGGAATCCATAAACAGTCCATCTGATTTATAATCAAGACCTATTGTCTTTTCTACAGATGGCTTGATAACTTCCACATCTGGTACTTCTTTTTCGTAACAAATGCTTACATAATACCGACCGTCTGTGTCATGACTGATGGTCGCATAACAGAGCTTGCCGTTCGGTATACGCTTATCTGATGTGCAAATCCATCCAAGACATGGAAGCTTGATCCTATGTGGCTCTATATGAATAGAGCTTACGCTGGTTGTCGTATAGGAGTGTTTACCACGCTTACTATGAAATCGCGGATACCCTCCGGTCTTATGAAAGAACTTCTCAAATGCGTTATTCAGCTGACGGCAGGCATACTTTAATGCCTGCGAGTCTGCTTCCTTGAGCCATGGCAGATAATCTTTCATTTCTGGAAGGAGATTCTGCATGGCATAGTAATTAAGATGCTCATTACGACGCTTATAGATCACATTGTTCCGCTCAAGCATCTTGTTGTAGATGTATCGGCAATGACTGAGCGTCACATCTATCATATGGCGCTGCTCATCATTCGGATAGATCCGCATTTTAATCGCTCGATTGAGAAGCATACATTACCTCCTTTCAACCACTTATTGAGAAACCCGCTTTTTACGTGATTTGTATTTTCAACCACTAATTGCGGTTAGCTTTTTATTCTAATTAGATAATACCACTGTTATTCTTTTTAATTGGTGTATTGCGTTTTGTGGATAACTTTTTTATTTATTGATCAAAAAAGCAGCTATGGATAATTTCAATTCCATAGCTGCTTATTTATTAACGCTTAGCTCTTTCGATCGCGGTATACTCATTGTTATTGTTCATTTCCAGTGGCATGGACTTGATTTTAGCAATTGACTTTTCTGCGGCTGCTAGAGAGGCGTAGCTTCTAGCTTCCTTCTCGTCAAAAGTATTTTCGAAATGGTCCTTTTTAATATGTGCAACATATCCGGTATCTCCGGTATACGAATTCTTCCAGTTAATAATATACATATTTCTCCTATCTGATGGGCCATCCCATCCATTTCAATCAACAATATGCTGCTTCCATTTCTGAGCCAATCATTGTGTTTTCGCCTGATTCTTTACAGATATCTCTACCGTTTACCCTGTTATTGATATATAGTTCATTTAAAGCAAGGCATTTTTTAATTCGATTGTTTGCACCCATGAACGATTTTATGTATTCGCGGTAGTTTTTTACGAGATATGCTTTGTGCGCGATATCATCTCCAAACGATCTCAGTTCACTTTCCGACTTCTCCGTGAAATAATTCATCTCATCATCATTTAATCCGTATTCACGGCGCTTTTTTAGAGCTTCATAAATACCTGTGATGCCGACGCCTAAAGGAAGTCGAAATGCACTTTTCTTTATTGCTCTTGCATTTGCTTCGTCGATAAAGGTTCCAACGCGCATCCATTCGTCATCGTTTCCAAGGCTTATCTTCTCTGTTATCAGATACCCTTCACCAGTTAATACCTTTTTAAACTGTTCATCTGAAAGCCCAAGGATCTGCTTTATGCGCTCTACCTTATTGTAGTTCAAAATCATATATGTGTCATTTTTCATATGCATTCCTATGTTTTCATTAAACTCCTTATTCCATCGCAGGATCTTTAGTCCTGCGGTTTTACTACACACCTTATCTATATATTAAAAAAGTTCCTTTTTATTTGTTGCGAATTTTCGGTAATTTTCGTGCGTATGTCAAATTTCACAAATATTTAACATTTTTGTTGGCATTTTGCAAATCGAGCATCATAAAAGGATGCCGGTAGTGCCGACATCCTTTCAATAAGATAAGATACAGGAGGTTTATGCTACAGCTGATGCAAATAAGCTTTCTACATGTTTCAGCCAGCGCTTAAGGAATTTAAGCTGTGCCGGATTTGTCATTTCGCGGTTATGAGATAACAGATGCTGTCCAAGACCGAAGCCTCCGGACTGCCTCCATACTTCAACGGTCGCAAGACTCTTATCCGGTTCCTTTGTACTGCGCATAACAAAGACATAGCGCGTTTCCGTAGCGATCATTTCTGGATATACAGCAGCGAGGCAAGAACCCTGCTGCGTTCCTTCATCAATGAGGTCTTCATAGCTTTCGATCGGGCGAATCAGGAAGTTTGCTTCCTTGTATTCGTACTTCTTAAGCCTGCTTCCCACATATTTAATACCTTCGCTGCATTTCTCGTTTTTATATGTACGGTTCATCCTTACGGTCACGTCATGTTCCCGCTTTAAGGAGTCTCCTGTAAATATAGGTTTTTTGTCGATATTTAAGCAACATACGATGTAGTCTCTTATAAGCGGCAGCGCTTCGTTCATCTCGATCGCTTCGCAGGTGTTTACGCGCGTAAGATATTTCTGAAGCTTATCTACGGTAAAAATCCTTTTCCCGTGATATTCCTTTTTAAGGATCTCGCATGTAAGCTTCACATTTTTCTCGTCCATTCCCATATCGAATAAACTTTTTACTGCAAATGGGTCTGTAATTTTCTTGTCAAGACGTCTGAATTCATCCCAGAACGTAATGTTTCTGTTATCTTTCAGTGCCTTAGCAAGAACGGATGAGATGCTAAGAATGGTTTTAGGATTCGTTCCTTTTTTACAGAGACGATTGAGCTCATTAAGACTCGTGCTGTCAAACTGATTTGGAATACCATAGTATTCCGTCGCCATGGTATGCCCGTACTCAAGATATTGTTTTGCAAAGACGTAACCGGCCTTTACAAGTATTTCAAGGTACGGTGCAATCAGATACTTGCAGTAATCATAACCATTTAACATGAGCCATGACTGCACGTGTGGATTTAGAGCCTTCACAAGAGAAGCTATCTCCTGCTTACTCTGAATCGTGGAATCGTAATTGATATACTTTTCAGTTACAATCCAGTCATTGAGCTTTATGCTCTTACATGCCGGAGTTTCCCACTCGGCTGGAAGGAATCCTCCCCTTGACCTGTCATATGATGCGTGTGGCTTAGATGCAAACTCAGCTGTGAGCTTTGTATTCCAGCAGGTTCCGTCATCCTCAAAATAAACAAGTTCACTTATGAAGTTGTCCTGACGACTATCCCATATAAGCAATAAAATACGCTCATCGGCAAAGCCATCATATACACCCGGTTCCCATAACAGCTTTTTGTTACGGTAATGAAAATGTACTGTATGATGTCCATAGCAAAGCACAAACATATCAATATCTGCACTTTCCTGGAACTTTTCCGGTGTTGACGTGTCCAAATTCATTAAGAACTCAGGCATTTTTCTTGTGATTTTTTTTGGCATTTAGTTTTCCTCCCGAGCTTTCAGCTCTTTCAAAATACGAATGCGCTTTTTTGTTTCTTCGAGTAATTCATTTCTCTTTTTACTTGAAACATGTGCGTATTCATATAATTTTAACGCTCCCTTTTCGGTTTCACTGAGCCTCAGCACCTTTTCGTACTTTGGCAGTAGTTTGTTGATCCTTTCCTTTACCATTTCTTTTACAAGATCTGGTGCCTTTTGACAAAGGTCGGAAATAGATATGTCAGAACCATAGAGTGGTTTTAACTTTAATGCCGTAAGCTCCTCATCGGAGTATCTTAAATGCGGTATCAATGTCGAATCCATTTTATAAAGTTCTTCTCCACCGTTAAGGTTTGCCATGAATTCGAATGCCTCATAAAGAGAACATCCGGTAATCTCGCGGATCATGTCTGCGGTGCTTACGTTCACGCCGCAGGCAAAACAGCGATATCCTCTTTCAGTGAGTACGGCGTTTGTTGGGTTCATGTCTTTCTTTCCAAGCCTTTTTACATGCCCTGGGCAAAGAATGAAATTCCTTTGTCCTTTTGGATAAACCTTTACCCCAAGCGCCTTACACACTTCTAATGGATTTGTGTCTTTCGACAGCTCTGTAAGATCAAGCTGTCTGAATTTTCCAGAACCCATTTTTCTCCCTTCTTTGATTTACACCTCTTCTGCTTTGTGCAGATAGGTTTCTTTATAGAGCGGATTTCCCATTCCATTTTTCGATTCAAAAAATGTCTTGTAGTCATCCGTATTGGAGGCCCGTTCGATTCTCTCTGATGTCCTTGCAAGTTCGGTTGCTGAATACTGAACCTGCATTTCCTCAATATTTCCTTCATCGTCACATGTAAGAAATATCCTTTTTCTGGAATCAGGGAAATCAAAAACGAACTGGTTCTTTTGTGGGGCCTTATAAAATTCGGCCTCATTCACATTTGAAATTGAATACCTGGTTGTAAAAAAGCTGTAAAGCTTTTCGTAAAACCATTCTTTCGTGTGACGTAGGCTTACTTCCATACTCGGCCTCCTCTTCTTCGCATAATCATCTTTGCGATCCGGCAGAATACCCTAACGCAAAACATGAATAAACGAGCTGCATAGGAAATATACTTCATTTCCATAATCTTCTCTTCCTCCTGTTTCTTTTGCTCCGCAGTATTTATTACTGCCATCTTTATTGTTTCATGTTATATATGGGTATCGAAAAGAATGCGCACAAAAAAAGAGGTCGATTGCTCGACCTCTCTTCATAAATGTTATAACGAAAACAAATTATCCCATTTATCCCATTTCGAGTGCCCAGTACCATGTTCCGTCACTTGAAACATAGGTCTGTACGTTCATGATTGAATAATCATTCATGAGCTCTTTTTGATGGGATTCTGAATTCATCCATGCATTTACTACGTCTTCTGCCTTAGTAAATCCATCAGCAAGACATTCACCGTAAATGTCATCATCAACGGTATACCATGGAGTTCCATCTGGTCTATAATGTGAATTATAGATCGCGGTCTCTGCTGCGCGTGTTTTTGTCGCATCCGTAAGTGTTTCATCAACAGCGATCGCAGCATGTCCATTTGCGAGTCTATAATAATTAATGAGCGTCTCTGCTTTTGCAGCTTCCTCATCGCTTGTTCCTGCATATGATGTGATCGATATGCCAAGAACCGCCATTATCAGCACCATTATTAATTTAAAGTTTTTCATCCATTTGCACTTTCTCTTAATTTAGAAATCAATTGCGTTTCATAGGACTCAATGTTTGGTTAATCATCCACCAGGAAATCCGGCAGTTCTGTAAATTCGTACGGATTTACGTAGAATACCGACACATCTCCGCGATATCGAAGAATGATAATGTCGCTTACGGAAATACTTCTTCCCGTATAACCTTCCGGGCGATGTTCATTAAATTCTCGATAGATCTGGTCACAGATCAGATCTAACGATGGATCGAAGACCGCATTTAATGCGTCGATCTTTCCCGAATAAACAAAATCATAGTCATCTATTAACAGCGGTTCTTCAATGCAATCTAATGCTTCAAATCGGATATCGCGGTAAGCGTCACCTTCTTTTACTTGCAGGATTGCGTATGTGCCATCGCCGTTTTTATCTGAAAGATACTTTGAAAGTCTATTGATTGTTGAATCTTTCGACAGACAATGGATCTTTTTTATGATCTTTTCAGCCGCTTCTTCGGAGATGCCATAGAAATGTGTAAGATTTTCTTCCGCCATTTTCCAGACATCGCTCTTTTTTAAATAAAGCGATCTTTGTGTATCCATGTCGTTTTTTAATGCATTCATGAGATCCTGATCCGGATCATCACAAAGAAGATTTTCAACTACAAAGGATGTGTCACAATTTGTTTTCTCTACACCAAAGACCGTGCGGAGAAATTCATGTGCTGCAAGTTTAGCAGCCTCTTTTTTAATATTCATGGTTATTGCGGAAATGGAATCTCATAAAACGTAGACCAAAAATCCGCTTCTCCTTTCTTTTTTTATTCGCCATCGGTGTCGTCATCATCGGTGTCGTAATAATCCATCCAGGACATATCCGTATCATCCCAGTGGCCTTTTGCGGTCTCGAACTGTTTGACAACTTCTTCCGGAGTCATATCGATGGTCTGCTCTTCAGAAGTATCTTTAAAAGAACTTTCGTCGAGTTCAAACCAGCATGTGTCTCTTTCCAAGTCAATCTTTTCAAAGCGGATCTCTGGGAAGCAGACCTGGCGCGGAATAAAATACTCTCTTGATTCTAAGCAGTTAATGATTTTTTGTTTCTGCTCTTCTGTAAGGCAGCCATTTACGATAACCTCGTTGAACTGCTTATAGTTATCTGCATCACGATATAAATATGTGATTTTCGTGTTCATCTAAAAATAGCGCAGGATACTCCGACCTCTATAGGTTGCGGGAGGAATGCGCTCCCGTCATTAGACAGGCCTCCTTTCTGCTAAATAATAAGATCCTGGTTCAATAAAAGATATCTTCTTATAACTAATACTTCCATTATTGACCTTGTTTCCAGATAAGTCACGAATATCAAAGAATCCGCTTTTTCTTCTACCGAAGATAAAATACGGTTTCTTCTGATATCTTACCTTATCGAATAAATGATACCCATGTACTTCATAGGATGTTTGATTTCGTTTTCTGGTGCCACCCTTATTGATCGTTAACTTATATATCTGACGATTATGGCAGCGGACCTTCTTCTGATAAAAGACCTCATTTGAAGGTGCTGCATCCGGGTGCCCGCTGATACATCGCGCATCTACGAAGTGCTCTTTTTGAAGATGATGTTCAATACGGGTGTTCTTTGTGATGTAGCCATAAGTCATTGAAACTGGTATGTTTTTTGAAGCATATAGTTCCTTTAACCTGTTATAGAACGCCCATCGCATAATACCCATAAACGCTGCATCCTTAAATCTCATTCCCCTATGGATCGTTTTTGGTAAGATAACGGTTCCCTTATGGTATCCCTTATGACAGGTCTCACATAAGGTAATGAGGTTATTTGGTGCATTTCCACCAGTTCGACGGCTCTCGATGTGATGTACATTAAGAACCGGATCTTTTGACTGTCCGTGACAGCGCTGGCATTCGTGTCCATCCCTGAATAGTACATACTCACGAATGTTCCAGAATCCAAGCTGTTCACCCTGTTGATAATCCGTACCACTGACATCAGGATTCTTTATTTTCTGAATATCAAAGGATGCAACTTCCACTACGATGTTCGTAATAGGAAGAAGCGTACATACCTTATCAACGACAGTTATATGAGAATCGATCTTCTGTCTTACGGATGGCGCTAACCAGCCTTTATTTTTACCATGTACTCGGTTATCGAAACGTGCTTTACGATATCGAGTTTTTCGATTACGTCTTGAATAACGTAATGCTCGTCTTGCAGATAACAGGTCTACGATATCGTTTCGTAATGTTACGTCCGATTCGTATAAAACCTTGTTTACTGTAGTGGCAGATACGCCGATATGTTTGCTCCCTGCATCGATCCCCAATGTGACATTTTGCGTATAAGTCGTGCTCTTATACAAAAGTTGTATCGTAAACGGACAGCGCTTAACGACCTTCGCCTGCTTTGCTTTTAAAAGCCGACGAACATGTCCATGACGCATCGTAGGCATCAATGGCTGTCCGTTTATATCTTTGATGTAGACCAATACGTCATCCTTTCTATCTGATAAATCAGATAAATCTCATTTATGGATATGAATATCCATAAACGGTAAAAATACCTTCGCCAAGGTTATCCCGTAGTTTTATATGTCCGCAACACTGCTCCTTCCCATCAGAGCTGTTTAATCACGGACCTCAGAGCTGCAAACTAGGTATGATATTCGCAGGTGACTATATATTTACAGGTAACGTAGTGCTCGAAACACTAAGGCTAGTCAATCAGGCTTTTGCAAGCTCCCACTTCAAACCGTCAGGCTAAGTGATGGGTAATTGACTGTAGTCCTTCCTGTCAGTCCTCTGATGGCTGACAATAAAATCAGTCATCAGAGATACGGTCAGAGTTCGGAGCCCTTAAATCCTAAGATACCGGTATGGATTTTCTGACAAGAGAAGAAGAACGACGTCGTTAAAACGCACATGCGCTTCACTAATAATCTCCTCTTCTGCATTGCGAATCTCCATATGAGCTTCATTTGCAAGCTTCCTTAAGATACTGTTTTCTGGGAGGCATCCAGTTGTATGCTTCCACCGAAGCACTTCACTGCATACCTTGATCAGTTCATCATTAGATAAACTGGAAACGAAATTCTTTGTAGAATTCATTTTTACTCTCCTTATTGAAGAAATCGCATTTTACATGATTGACATTTTCAACCATTTATTGTGGCGATCCTCTTTTTTCTACTTTGCAGTTATGCTGCCTTCCACTGTCCTTCTGCAACATGTACGATAAGACCCGCCTGTGAAAGTACCTGCAGGGTCTGTCGAACTTTTGCTTTCCAGTTTGGGTTTCTGGCAGCTTTCTCATGATTTTCAATCTCCAGATAAATGTCGCTGTTCTTCTGTATGCCGCCCAGGTTTCTTACGGCAGCCATTACAACATCTTTCCATGTGGCCATTTTGCTGTCCCGGATATCCATGGTGTAACGCCTTGGAATTACGATGGAAAGCTCATAGCCGCTTGGCTTTTTGATAACAGCGATCATTTCGTGTCCAGTCAAGGCGTAATCATTGTTGCTTGAATACGTTCTTCTTCCAGATACGGTATTATGCTGAAGTTTCACGAATGTCTGGTGAAGAATTCCTGGAATCGAAAGATTCTGCATCATGGAGCGATATTTCCCATGAGACCGGATCTCACCGACAAGACATACTTCGTATGAGCCTTTTGGCATTGCATTATATGCACGGATGATCGCGTGATTTACGCACTTCATTCCTTCCTCAAAGCTCATTTCTTGAATATCATGAAGCTTTCCGCTTCCGTCCAGATCCTTCCACATGTGGCCCGCATAGCGAACGTCATTGATGGATGGGTATGGCGGATGCAAAAATACCATGTCGGCATCATAAAACCCATTCGGCAGATCTACCGTATCATCGAGAATATCCATCGCGATAATACCGTCTCTTGTCGGATTTGGATTAAGATCGATGCCAACGTACTGTACTCCCATATCCTTACAAACATCATACGTAGTACCTGAGCCTGCGAATACTTCCGCAAGCTTCTGTACCTTGTACTTGTTAATAAAGAATGCCGGGATCCAGCCGCTGCAATTTCCACGGTATCTGGAATCACCCCATGGTCCACGATTCGGGAACGACAGAACGGTATCTGTATGTCGTTCGAGTTCTGCTAATATTGTGCTTTTATCCATTTGTTTCCTCGCTTATCCTGTCAGCCCTCCGATGGCTGACAATAAAATCAGTCATCAGAGAGCAGTCGGAGTCTGCTGGAACAATGTTATCTTGTTGTGTAAATACTTGCGCCGTATTTTCTAAGCTTCCATTCGCCTTTCGTTGAATTCTGCTTTTCGGCGTAGCGATCTACGACAGTTACCTTTGGCTTTCTACTTGCCTTTTTGTGATACGGTGCGTTTTCCATCCGCTCCGATATCTCTCCACGCTGGTGTGCGTAGTTAAGCAGACACGCCCATGCCATGAGCGGATCATCGTATCCTCCGGATGCGATCTCCATTCTGGCATTGTCAAGCCATGCTTCTTCCCACTCGTACTTTTCACGAGCGGTTTTAAATTCTGAAAGTTTCTGACTATATAACGTCATACGTTCTCCTTTCGCCAGCCCTCCGATGGCTGACAATAAAATCAACCATCAAAGAGCAGCCGGAGTCTGCACTTTCTTTTACAACTTTTCCTGCACCCGCATATGCTGTAAGTGGTATTTTTCCGTTCTCACTTCATCAGCTGGCACAGTCCACAGATAGAAGTCAATATCCTGGTTATCCGCCCGGAGTCCTTCCTTTTCTGCAAGTTTTCCTTTTTTTACTTCGGCATAAGCAAGTTCTAATTGCGAACTTGTTCCGTCGTTTTTTAAAAGACTGTATCCGATACTTACCCGTGCCGGATCGTCTTCACTGTATGGGCGCGCACTCATTTCGAGTGAATGTCCGCTGCCTGTAGATACCGAAACAGTTATGCACTGATCGCCGGTGTTCAGCCCGATGTGCGGATAGGTCATATCCTTTCCATCTTCAAGCTTGTTAAATGCATGATGGTGTTCCATTTTATGGAATGCGACATCGGCATTTTCCTTGCCTGCTGCGACTTTCTGCAGTTCTTCTACGGCATCGACCTGAGTGAAGATCTCACTCATGATCTCCTCATTAAGCTTCTTTGTAAGAGCCGCGAGGTTTTCGAGCAGCCGGAGCTGCGCCAATACTTTCATTTTTGTTTTCATTAGTCCTTTCTCCTTTCCGCCATACATATGGCAGTGTCTTCATTGTTTCAGTTAATGTATGGGTATCGTTTTTAAATTGTAGATGATTGGAATCTTGATTCACCGTGGTTATCCGCTTATCTGAAAGATGGAAACGGGAATCTTTTTGTTTGCTTATCACCGTATGACTGATCTTCTTTCTTTGTATGCTTCGCGCACGCCATCATTTACGAGTATTAACCGCGCGGCCCATATCTTTTATGAACCGTGATTACCATAACGCTTTGCCTTTACTTACGACCGTGGCGGCCTGCTGCCTTTCTGTACATTGCGCGCAGCAGCTTATAAGAAATCACTACCACTGCTTACATTTACCGCAAATGGTAACGGTAGTCTTTTTATTACATTTTATCTGCGCGGTCGTAACCAAAAGAAACGGGAAAGGACTGAGAAATACAGATGTGCACTTTTGCAATGTGGTTTATATGCTTCTCGCGGAAGAGTACCAATGAACCTGGTATTATTCGGTATCACGTGATGCGCGCTATGCAATTTAATTCCTGGTTACTATTTGCGGATGAACTTTGCTAGTGGCAACAGGCACGTAAGGATGCGATCATTTGGAATATCCATATTCATGGCTGGAATATTCAGATTCTTAACCGCATAAAGCAATTCGCTGTGGAATGCAAGGTGGCAGCAGGCTTTTTTCAGAGATACCAATGAAACTGGTTTTTTCTTTTCGTTTCTGCCGCGCGGAGAATATAAAAATGATATGTACGGTGTGCCTCTTATTTATCAAGTACCAATGTAGGTGGTTTTCATCTTACTTATCGCCTGGCGCGGTTGATACCAATGAAGATGGTTCTATTTTGGCTGGTATCCATATATTATCTGTACCAATGTAGTTGGTTCTTTTATTTATGCGCTGTATTATGCGGACGGGGTTATAAGTACCAATGTACCTGGTATTTTTCCTGGTATTTCCTGGTGCTTTTCATACTGCATTTGTACCAACATAGCTGGTTCTCTTTTCGCTTATTACCGGGCACGGTTGATACCAATATAGCTGGTTCTTTTTTACCGATATGCAGCAGCTTTTCGTACCAACTTATCTGGTACTTTTCTGTGCGCGTGGTGGTTATTTAATACCAACAAAGCTGGTACTTATTATCTGTAAAATAATATTGTCGAGGACCAATATAGGTGGTTTTACATTCGCGGCGATGAGCTATCTAAGTGATCGTGTGCGCGTACTACTACTCTCCCACTCTCTCATGACGCGGTTTATAACGTATGGACCCTGCTTTTTGCCATATACCGGGCTTTTTCAACTCTTTTTCCCTGCTTTTTTTGTGGTTAGAACGCGAGGAGAGTAGTGATTCGAAGCAAAGAGTAGTGCTCGTGGTTATTATGGACTACGCGGTGCATGTTCGTTCAAGTAGGTAAACACCTGGTTATTATGTAACGAATGGCCTGCGCAATCGCGTTTGATAAGTAGCTAACTCTTCGTGGTTATGAATAATGATGAGCGAGCTCTTATCGCAGTAAAAAACTATGCTAACTTACTAGCATTTCAAAATGCTATAGCATTTTAGTGCAATTTTCCTTTATTTCGGCCTTAAAACAAAATAAGAAGGCCAGAAAAACTGACCTTCTTACTGTACATTTTATATTATCGGAATCTGGATTTTCGCCATGCATTGATTTCAAGAACCGATATAGGTATCTATCTCACTATTCATGATACCGTCAATAATATCTGGAGTAATGCTATTGTCACTCATATGGAGCTCTGTATCCGTTCCGGTAAGAAAGCCGTTTCGCTTTCCCATTCTTTTAAGTTGATAGTCGTTTGATAACACTCGCTTCACTTCGACACCTTTAATATATCTCTCGTCGTGCTTGTATAACTTATGGAAATCCGGATCACTTTCGATACCATCAACATAAAAGATGAATGCTTCCAGATACTCTTTGTATCGACCGCGATAACGCTTTTTCAAGACATCAACTATATTTTGTATCGCATCACTGCTGTTCATAATAGACATGTATCCGTCATCCTGAATCAGTTCCTGCAGTGCTTCATCTGATGAGACAGAGATATTATCGTTATATGACATGTCTTTTCGGTAGATATCATTGAGTACCGCATCGATCTCTGAAAAGGCGGGCGGATTCTGGAGCCGCTTCGATTCCATGAATAACTGAAAGTATCCAACAGAGTCTGTCACATGTGGATTTTTATAATCTTTCGATAATGACTTCACTCTGTCGATGTCCCTTCGCATGGTCGTGACCTTTTTTTCAGATTCCGTATTTTTATAATACGCCTGCGAAACGTTCGTCTTTATGAGGTGATCAAGGTATGTTATCGGTGAATATGTTGGGTCATATTTGCTTAACTGCGTTGTGTCAGATGCTACATTTAAGAGCGTCTCAGATACAATATCGTCGATGTTTGTTCTGGCCTTACTGCTCCGCAACTTTCTGCAAGCAGCCCAAACAATCTGATATGCGATAGAATACACAACCTGATAATATTTATGTTTATATTCTTCAACATCAAATCCGGCATAACCTGCAATCATTGAAAAATAAGTTCTGCGGTCCTCGGAGCTCATTGTTTTCCAACCGATCCTATCAAGCGTATCTACAACACTACATGTCGTCGCTTTCCACGATTCGTTGATGTAATCTTTGTTTGCATAATCCCGGTAAATTAATGGAAGTGGCCTTCCGCAAAACTCTCTGTACATCTCGGAAAAGCCGTCCACATCGAGGTTGTCCGCTTCGGATTCGAGCTCCTTTTCTATTTGCCTTTCTTCTTCTTCATCCTTTTTGACGGTCGTTTCGTCAAAATCTTCATCGTAGTTGTAATCATCATTGATGCTCATGCTTTCACCATAGAAGCAGCAGTAATCCGCCTCTGTCCCTTTCGAATTTTTGGCACCAGATTCATAAGATAGAATGCTGTGTCAATATCATGAATATCAGTAAGACATTCCGAGATATAGCCCTGAAGGACGTTTAGTGGTGATGCTTCCTTGTCACAGGCTAATGTGTATGTCCTGAATGAACTAAGTAACTGATCTGATAATGTCATATAAATAAGTGCAGAGTCCACTTGATTATCTGCGGATCAGCACATCCTCCTTCCGATTAAATACCCTTCCTAAGTTTTTAAATTCAATAAAGCAGCTTTTTGTTTTATATATCCGTATTATAACACGTATACCAACTATAATGGTTAGCATTATTCTTTACGGATAAGAATTTTTAAGATGTTAGCCTGGAATTCGGTTACATAAACAATAAGAGAGGCAACATAAGCGTCGCCTCTCTTAAAATCAACCATAATGCTATAAAGAACTTGCCAGTAGGACACAAGCGATTGCCATCAGATGATTGATATATGGAATCTGCCATTTTCCCAATGTCCAGATATTTCTCGTGTTTTATTGTTATGTGTGTACTGACATGTGTTATCGTTCAGGCGAGCAAGAATGTATTTGTTATTTCCATCCTTTACAATACCGATAATTGGTATTTTCGCTTCGCCACGATTATCGGCGCGCAATGGAACAATGAAATACTGTGGCTGCCCACGTTCAATCGATTCAAACTGCTCAAGGAAATTCGATGTAAGGTGCTTTGGCTCCTCACGCTTAAAATCATCAATAAGCTTATATTTTGAATCATTGTCGATTGAAACATGTGTTGTCAGCATACCAGAATCCCAGACACCGACCATCTTAAATGTATACGCTGTACCCTGGAACTTATAAGAAAACTCTTTATTCGTTCTATCTGTAATAGCGATCATTTCGGTACCTTTATCATCTGAAATACGGACAAGGCATTCAGCGTATGTCTGACCGTTTGCGCCCATGCCCATCTGTAACCACGTAGGCCAGAATTCAACCTTATATTTTCCGACAATGGCATTGGTGTTGTATTTCATTGTTACTGTCAGGTTGTGCGTATGCTTAAAAAGCTCACCCTTATCATCTTTAAATTCAAACGTGTTCTCACCAGGGTGCATTAATGCATCCCCGATTCCTGCAAACTTTTTAGCCGTGTGTGTCGGCTCCGTTTCAGGTGATGCTGTATTTACCGATTCATGCTGATGTCTTCCAAATCCGAAGAAACCCTTCTTTTTGGGTGCTGGTGGTGTGACTACTGCATCAGCAGCAGGTGTATCGTTTAAATGTTCTTTATTTGCTTTGGCGTCATCGCTCTCAGTATTTACCTGAGATTCTGACTGATAGCTAACATCTGCCTGCGTTTTTGTCGAAGAGCTTATTTCAAATGATGGCGTATAGCTTTCATTCTCCTCCTCATCATCTGCGAATTCATCGCCCGCTGCTAATTCCTCTCTGAATGACGCGATATTATTTGCAGCATCGTTAAGTGCTGTATTTTCTTCAGGCGTATTCTTTTCAAATGATACGGCTTCCGTTTCATCTACATCCGGAACGTCTGAGTGAGTATTGGCTTCTTCTTGCTGAACATCCTTGTAAATATCTGTTTCTTCAGATGTCTGCGTCTCGTCGTTGATCTCGTTATTTTCAGTCGTCAGCTCACTCTCGGTCTTCACATCTTTCGTATCAGATAAAATGTCATCATTTACATTTATTCCGTTTTTTGGTGCAACAAAATGAGCCGCTTCTTCCTGCGGCATTACGCTATCGCAATGCACAGTTTCGGCAGCTCCAGTTTTTATATCGCTAAATGTATTCTCACAATTTCCACTAACGTCAATGAAATCGTCCGGTTCATCAACGATAGATGCACTGTAAGTTACATCATTGATTCTCTTTTTTTTTTCGTCTTCTATCATGGTGTTTGCCGGACTGCTAAGAGCGGCTGCAAGCTTCTTATTAAGCACGACAAACGGAACAGAATAGGAGCCGTATTCCGTATCAAGGATATATGCTGGTCCCTTATCCGTCATGCAGAACATAGCACGCGCGCCATTCTTAAGATAATCACAGAACAGATCGCCTAAAAAATCTTCTGCTGTTTCCTTGACATATGCTGCATTGTCAGCATTTTTTGCAAGGTCATTCATGACTGCCATCATCCTGGCATTCATCTTATTTTCATTCATCGTCTGTATCTCCTTTGTTTATTTTATTATTAACATCCTCGTAGCCATCGTTGCAGTTTGCAAGATATTCTACTGAGTATGGGACGATCTCTGTAATCGTTCTTTTTCTTTTTCCTTCAGCCTTGCATTCCGGGCATTCATAGCCTTCCCAGTATGCTCTCTGCTGAATGAATCCGTCAATAAAGACCCTTGACCCTTTATGTACGAATTTATGGTCGTTAATGGCAATATTTCCGTAGCACTTAACATTTGGATAGTCATGCCGGTTATCAGGATCAAATTCGCGAATCTTGTATTTACGAATAATATCCAGCCCGTAATTTGTAATCGGGTTTTTCCTTTCCGTAAAGAGCTGTGGATCTCGCGAACATGTACCTATTACGGTAATGTTATTGCTGATCTCAATACGCTTTCTTAAATATTTATCAAGAAGTATAGCGATAGCATCTGAATTTTCTTCGTCATTTTCATTTGCATCAGCATCAAATTCCTTTTTAAATCGTGCGAGTTCTTTCGATGCATCAATTTTATCCATGAAAATAGGGTTTACGAATGTGAATTCATCTTCAGCTTTCCACACATGACCACACTTTTCGCATGTTATAGCCGGATGCGTTTTGGCAGTCGTTAAACTTCCTTTTACCTGTATCACATCAAACTTCTTTAAATGCGCTATAAAGTCCATACGTGACGGGTCCATTGTAAGAACTATATTTTCATCAGGGCGTTTTCTTTTATCATTTCCAAATTCCCGATTACCATGCAATGTGTGTATAACGAACATTGCTCTAACTGGATCTTTTCGATTGACCATATCGCGATACTGAATTGCTGGATCACTCGATATATATCCAAGTAACCGTACTTCGTTATGCCTAGCCATATTAGCTTTATTTTCCTTCCATAATGTTGTAAAACGCATAGCGTAAATGTATCTATATATGTATTGGTAAAGATTTCACTTTTTGATTTCCATATTGTTGCAACATCAAACTATCTTTTGACGTTGAGAGTGCGAACCGAGTTCGCATTACCATTTGCACATTTTGCATATTCGGTGTTAAACGCGAACCGAGTTCGCAATTAGCCATCATCGTCATTTAGTGAAGTAATTATTTATCATCGTATACCGTTATATGAGATTTTTATTGTTTATACACTATATATCTACATTTATTAGTGGTAATTATTTATATTGATTGCATTTTCATCTTTACTTTTGATATTTTGCTTGCATATTTTTTCTTCATATTTATTTTCATGCTGCTTACGGATTCCGGTTTGATCTATGTCGCTGCAATGCGAACCCGGTTCGCGTATCATCTTGTTTGGTCATAGCACACCGGTCAAATGTGCAGATGCGAACTCAGTTCGCATAGTCATCATTGTATCTTTCCCATATGGCAATTGGTCAAGTGCGAACTCGGTTCGTATTTCATTATGCGTGTGTTCTGCACAGGCTACATCGGCAATATGCGAACCCGGTTCGCGTATGGCGTTTATTGTGGCGGCATGTTCAAAGTGTAGCTGCTTATATACGATTAAGTGCGAACTCAGTTCGTGTTTTGAAATGGAGCTTTAACGCGAACTTGGTTCGCAATTTGTGAATTTAGGCTGTATTGTTAGATATTACATTTAATTTTCACGCATGCAGCTATTATTTGATTTATATTTTATTATTTTACGTATTGACGTATTTTATTTTTTTCTTTACAATATATTACATCAATATTTATTTACGTTCATGAAAAGGAGGCACTTTAAATGGGTGCGGTGATTGCTGTAATTAATAATAAGGGCGGCGTTGGAAAGTCAACAACTGTCTGTTCATTAGCCTCGCTATTAGAAATGGCGGGCAGAAAGGTTCTCGTTATCGATGCGGACCCCCAGGGCAATACATCACAGGTATTCCGCGTTTATAATACAAATATGGAAGGTGAGGTGTATGATTTATTCTTTGGTGATACACCGGTTCAAGACCTTGTGCGTATGAGTTCAAATTCCAATGTTAATGTTATTTCTGCCGGTTCAAAACATTGGAAAACCCTCGAAAACCTAAGTAAGCTTGCAGATGATGATAATAGAGATTCAGTAACTACCATCTTAAGAAATCGTCTCAAGTCAATTCGGAACGAATATGATTTCATAATCATTGATAACAGCCCGACCAGAGGACTCCTTGCGGATAACGTTCTTGCGGCTTCAGATTATGTTTTAACCCCAGTACAAGTTGAGGGCTTTTCTTATGAAGGTCTTAAGATTGTGCTTTCGGACATTGCAAGAATCAAGGAAACGATCAATCCAGATCTTACATTCCTTGGCGCGCTGTTCGTTATGGCATCGCCTCGTACAAACCTCTTTAAAAGCGTTTATCAACAGTTTATTGATAGACTTGGAGAAGATGCGATCAAGCAGCCTATTCGAAATGATAAGACGGTCAGAGAGGCGAATACAACATTTATGCCGTTGTATCGATATACCGCGCGCTGCAAGGCGGGTACGGACTATATACGTGTAGCTCGTGAAGTCGGATTCATTAGCGCTATGGAAGAAGAGAAGCTTCTCGGCTGGTATGGCGCAAAGAATGATACCTTTGATATGAGACATGAGGAGGAGTAAAATGCCTAAGTTTGATGGTTCAAAATTCAATATAGGATATGGCGAAGACTCAAATAAAAGCAGTGCAACCGAAAAGATCCAGGAAATTAAAGCTATCGATGCGAGAGATAAGGAAGCTCGTAAAATATACCAAGCAAGGACTCTTGATATTCCATATGAGGATATTATTCCAAACCCAAAGAACCGTAAGGCTGACCGGAACATTGAGGAACTTGCAGAAAGTATTCTGACATTTGGGCTTATTCATTATCCAAGAGTTAAAGATAATGGTGATGGTAAATATGTGCTTACGTCCGGTGAAAGACGTTGGCGAGCTATAGGGCTGATTCGTAAAGATCATCCTGAACTGTTTAGGACTGTGCCATGTACGTTTGGTGACGCTTCAACTGATGAACTTGATGAAGAAGCAAGACTGATTATCGCAAATCGGGATACTGTAGAGCCAACTCCAGAAGAGGACAGAAAAAACATTCAGCGCTTATACGAAATCTACGAAGAGAAAAAAGCACGCGGAGATAAACTTCCAGCCGGACTTGTAACTACGATTGCGAATGACCTTCAGATGACACCAAGGCAGATTCAAAAGTTTGTGGCGATCAATCAGAAACTTATTCCTAAGCTTCAGGAAGTTTTTGACGAACATGGCATTTCAATTAATGATGCTTCGAAGATAGCACAACTTGATGATATGTATCAAAAAGATATCCTTGAACTGTTCCAGCAGAAGAAGAGTGTTTCAAGTGCTGAGATCGCTTACTATAAAGAAGAGGATCGCAAGCTTCGTGAAGAAAATTCAGAGCAGAAAAGTGAACTTGATCGCTTGAGGGCTGAGGTTTCGAAGTTAAAGACTTCAAATGAATCTTCCAAAACGTCATCCGAATCTGACGATACGTCAACTGATGATAAGATAGCGGCTTATGAAAATACAATTGACGAGCTTACAAAAGCATTAAAGAAAGGTGCGCGTAAATCATCCGATAAAAACGATGCTGGCAAGCATATGTTACTGCAGGATACGATTGCAAGACTTGAGCGTGCTCAGAATAATATCAGAAGACAGTTAAAGGATGTGAAACTCGATGATATTGAAAGACAGCGAATAGCTGATATCATAAAGAAATTAAACGAACTTCTGTAAACATAAACGCACACAAGAAAAAAATTTAAGAAAAAGAGGCTAACCGAAATTAGTGGTTGAAAATGTGAACCTCTCCACATGAATCGAAGATTCAGATGGAGAGGTTCACATATTATATTATTCGTTTAATCACGGCATCTTTTCCTCTAAAAGCAATTCCGATTTTAACAATAGACTTTATTTCTGTATTTCGCAATTTTGAATCATACTTTTTCTCATCAATCTGGCGAAGAGCACTCTCTGCTAAAGATGCCAGATTCGTATGATTATCGTTAGTATGCTTAAATTTGAAAAGAAAGCTTGGAATACCGTTCACTAAAGGAGTTAGTCGAATATCAAAGTTCCCAAGTGCAGAGTCACGATTAGAACGGATTTGATAACGATTGCCTAAAATTGCGCACAGTCCAAGCATCATACTGTGATAGAATCCTTCGTTGGTTCCGTTCATAGAAGAAATGCTTTCCAGCATAAAGTCTTCCAACACAGATTGCAATTTCTGAGCATCACCTGAGAAAATCGCCTGGCTGATAGAAATAGCAACATGATTCTGATTTGTACGATTCAGGATTTCTTTTTTATAAACAAATGAAATTTCCTTATTAGGAATAGCAATATCGCACATAAAATTCCCGTCGTTTTGTGGATAAATGGCAGCTACTTTCAAATATCCTGTAATCAGCAGAAAACTGTAAATGCTATAAAGGTTATTTGGGATTTCTGGATAAATCACACTGGTATCAATATAAGTTGTGATTTTTTCCCCACATAGCAAGTTCCAAAGATTTTCTTTAATTTCTGGGGTTGCAGCGTCAATAATTTCGCCAATAATCTCATCACTCCCGACAAATACCTTAGGAGAACATTTATCCGTAATATAATTGATTACAGACCACGGGTTAAAAATTTCAGTGTTTCCAAATCTGTAGCTGCCATACCAGTTGCAAATTTCCTGAAATTTATCTTCTTTTTCGTAATAATGCAGCATATCCTTTACTTCTTGCACTGTGAAGCCGAAGTATTTACTGTAGTTCTCATCTAAAATTGAATTTGCTTTCAGCTTGTTCATACCGCTGAAAATACTTTCCTTTGTTATATACAAAATCCCGGAAAGAAAACCAAATGCCAAATGTGGATTATTTTTTAATCCGTACGAAAAGAAGCTCTGCATGAAATTTACAATTTCCGAGCAGAAATTACATTTGTGTCCTTGTTGAATCGGGGTGTCATATTCATCAATAATAATGATACACTCTTTGTTGTAGTGTTTATGCAGCAATAATGATAGAATCTGTAGTCCCATCTGACAATCGACTTCATTTGCATTCCCCCCTGCGATGCGGTGATACTGCTCTCGTTCATAAACGCTCAATACAGAACTGCTTGCCAATTCATCATGCCGCATAAATTCCAGAGTAAGCAAATTGCGGAATTTTTGAAAAGTTTCATTCCATGTCAGGCATTTAATATCTTTAAATGTCAGAAAGATAACTGGATACTTTCCCTGATGCTGAGTATAATACTTACCACATGACCATATCTGTTTGTCTTTAAAATAAATAGAAGTATCTTCAGATGTTTTTTCAAAGAAAACGCGCATCATATCCATGTTTAATGATTTGCCGAACTGGAGTGGGCGAGTAAATAGGGAAACCATTGGTTTCATATCCAGAAAATCACGGATTAACAAAGTCTTGTCTACGTAATAATAGTCCGTGACAGCAGTCTTAAAATCAGAAACGCCGATTGGTAATGGCTTTTTCTTTATATCATAACAGATACGACCATTTTCTTTTGGAATCATCCATGTATTACCCTTTTTTAGCGCTCCTGGAAAATCCCCCCGTTTGCACATTTGCTGAACTCGACGGTTGCTGATGCCCATTGTTTTCGCTACATTTGCACAAGTTAAATAACTCATTTCACACCTCCAAAACGAAATTATGCCTTTATTATACTGGTCAAGTGCCCCGACCCTAAAGGGATCGAGGCTTGCTAAGGGCCTCATAACCCTTTCGTGTTGCGGTGCTCGTGCCTCGCCCATCTGGTCCTAATGTCATTTCTAAGAATGCTCCCAGACTGTGCTTTTGCATGCATCCCCAGGTACATGGGACTGCGGGTACATCGCCGGGTGCTTGACATCACCCGTTTTTTGATCCCGTCAGGATATGCCAGACGGAAATATGTTATTTTTCTTTTCGCACGCCGAATCTCGGATTCGCATCCCCGGACAACCACAGGGTACCAAGGAACTGGATATTCATGGCTCCGATCCGGTCATCGTTGGATCGATAACCGCAGCAGTCACAGATATACTCATGAATCTCATGATGCCGGTTCTCCTTGTGGATACGTCCGCATTTCGGACAACGCTGGGATGTGTAATCCGGTTTGATTTTGATGACTTCCGAGGATCTCTCGTGAGCTTTATAAGTCAGCATCTGTTCCAACTGATAGAATGCCCAGGAACGCAACTGACGCTTTCCGGATTTCATGCGGTTGCTGATATTTTCTTCACTGAACGAAACTCCGGTCAGGTCTTCAAGGACAAACAGTGTGTCGCTTCCGTATTTCTGTACGAGTGTCTTAGAGATCCGATGATTCACATCGGTCATCCAGCGGTTCTCTCGTCCAGAGATACGTTTTAATACGCGTTTTGCTGATTTTGTGCCTCTTGACTGTACTTCGTTACGAACGGCCTGAAAAGCATCCCGTTTTTTCAGAATAGCGTTTCCTTCGATAAAGCTGGTTTTACCCTTTTCATCATAGGCGGTCACAAGGAAACGGAGTCCGCGGTCGATACCTACTACATGGCGGACCTTATCCGTTGAAAAGGATTCTTCTGCGGATCGCGTCATGGAGATGTGGAAATACCATTCTCCCAGTAACTGCACCAGTTTCCCTCCACCGAAAGACCATTCTCTATTCTCAAAATACATACGGAAGCTTTCCGGTATATCAAAAGTAACCTTGATCCGATCACCGAGCGTATTCAGGGAAAGCAGTGTCTGCTTTCCGTTTTTTACAAAACTGTAATCACGCCCACGGACAAAATCCGCCTGCGGTCTGCAAAAGACAATCGGTTTTTCCAGCCATTCCAGTGTACGAGAGATGTACTGCCAGTTCCCATTTTCATTCTGGTAACGGTAAGGACGCTGGGATAAGACCTCTTTCAGGGTCTTATATCTGGCAGTTACCGTTTTGATGGCGGAAATGGTAAACTGGGATTTCAGCTGAAATTCCTCGCGCACGGAATGATATACCAATTCCTGCAGTTTCAGGGAATTCAGGATAAAACCATGATCAAACACGTACTGAGAGATCGCAGTGCAGGTATCCGCATAACGCTTGGTAAGCGCACAGAATGCTTCCTGTACATCTTTGTCAGCGTGGATATGAAGTTTCATGGTTTTTACGATATCCGGCATTGCGACTGTCTCCTTCCTGCGTTATAATCACTATATATAGTATGACATAAAACATAGTGCATTGCAAGAGAGAAGACAAAAGCTATGAAAGATATTTATCAGCATAGAAGACACAATAAGAACCTGCTTATGGTTCATCTGATCTTTGTTACTAAGTACAGGAAGAACCTGTTTTACGGAACATTCCGGGATGATATCAAACAATGTCTTTTCGAAACCTGTCAGAAACACCATTGGTACATCAAATGTATGGAAACAGATAAGGACCATGTTCACATCCTGCTGCAATACAACCCAGCCGATTCCATTACCAGGATCGTTTCTATGCTCAAACAGTACAGCACGTATTACATATGGAAAAGGTACCCGGCGTTTTTAAAAAGGCATTTCTGGAAAGAACATACCTTATGGTCTGACGGGTACTTTGCAGCTTCAATTGGAACAGTATCACAGACTGTTATAGAACGATATATTGAAAATCGGGGGTAGTTCCTTTTTTTGTTGTGTTATTATATTTTATTTTAAAACACACATATTTACTTTATATTATATTAACTTATATTAGGAGTCAAAGAAAATGCGGAATTACGTGGGTTTTGGGCTGTTCTCAGCCCATATTTGGAGTGTTTCAACCCTTTTTTGGAGCGCTTCAACCCTTTTTTGGAGCGCTTCAACCCTTTTTTGGAGTCGCTCAACCCATATTTGGAGTGTTTCCGCCCTTTTCTGGAGCATTTAAGCCCTTTTTTGGAGTTTGAAGGCATGATTTTCAACCCTTTTTTGGAGTCATTCGACCCATATTTGGAGCATTTCAACCCTTTTCTGGAGCGTTTCAACCCTTTTCTGGAGCGTTTCAACCCATATTTGGAGTCCTCAACCCTTTTTTGGAGTTCGATAAGAAGTGGATATATTTCTCTTTCAAAAATGCGATTTGGAGGGATTACCTTCTGAGTTTGTAGTTTTAAAATTATTATCTGAAAATTTTATTTCCTTTTTGTTCCGTGCGATATGTGAGATAATGAGGCTAACCGCAAAATGCCCGTACACTGAAAGGGAACTATATAATGCAATATCATGAGAAAATCGATAAAAACGGAACAAGTGTTGTAAATGTCAAAAAAGCAAACAGTATCATCCGATCATTAGGTAGAGAATCCTTGTTGGCAAACAAGATACTTTTAACTGCCTTATTGAAGGTAAAGTTTTCTGACGGAGAAGATTTGTCGCCAGAATCCGAACATTATTTTAAGTCTTTACAGTCAAAGACTGGTGTCGATTTTTCATCCGGGCTCGTTGCAGAAATGGATAATGCTACCTTAAGAACGGCAATGAATGAAACGTCAGGCAGCTATTATACTGCTATCTCAGATATTATGGATCCGGCATCTGATAAATCTCTTGTCAGACAGTGGGGTATAGTACTTGATAACCCTAAAGCCGGTCTGTATGGATTTGTTTCTATTATCACGGCTGCCGTGTACGATAGTTCAAGCGGTAAAATGTTTGTTAAATTCTCTGACGAAAAAGCAATCCAGGCACAAATCTACAATATTCGTAATGGGTATACTTCGTTGAATTATAGAGTCATGATGAATTTTAAAAATGTATACTCCTATAAGTTGTACGAATTATTATTAAGTTCCATCGGGCTTGATGATTTTAAGAGCGGCGCGCAGGCAGATACTTATAGGATTAAATTTGGCATCTCTGAACTTAAATACAGATTTGGCGTGCTTGACGCATTATCATCAAAAGAAGTGCGTATTGCGATTGCGGAAGCTAGAAATGCAGATGATTATGAACGCATAGAGAAATCCATATCGAAAGAGAAGAGGAAGGCGGCAAATTTCTACGAGTTTGAACAGCGCGTGATCAAAAAAGCCGTAAGCGAAATTAATGAACTGTCTGATGCTGAGTCTGACTATACTATATCTTATTCATTTGAATTTGGCAGTAGTAAAAGGACACCAAAGACCATCACCTTTACTGTGACTCGTCGTCATAGAACGTGTGAACAGGAAATAGATAGTGGAAGCGTAGCGGATACGACCACTGTTGAGCAGCCAAGTTTAAGCGATGTTGATCGTCAGCTTGAAATTATTGATGAAATGCGTGGATTCATCAAGGAAAACCTTAAGAGCAGAGAGCTACTTGCGATAGCAAAAACTGCTAATTATGATATGGAAAAGGTTAGGACGGCTTATGATATTATCCAACAGAGTCCAACGAAAATTAATAACTTCGTAGCTTATTTTAAGGCTGCAATACGTGATAACTATAATGAGCCGGTATCTAAAAATGGAAGGACAAAAGATAGCGCATGGGCTGACATTAAAAGTGAAACGAATAATGTAGACCTTGACGAATTAGCGAATAATTTAGTGAAAAAGAGAATGCTTCGTGGAGATGGACTACTTGGGAATCGTAGCGAAAATTGCTAATTCTCAGATGTCAAAAATAATTAATTTGTTTATCTGAAAATCTGTTTACCACAATGTTAATTGACATCTGTGGTACAATTAAACCATAAAAAATACAGATGAAGGGATTTGATATTTTATGGAAGGTTTTCTGATAAATATATGCATTAAATATGTTAGATGGGTGATTAGTGAATGTTTGCTTTTTGTTCAGTGGCTAGTTGGTGCCGGAATCGAGCATAAGTACACAAGTGACAAGACACTTGAGGCAAAATGTGCTGATGAATATTTACAGTCACCAGATTCTTTTGGAGAGGAGTATTAAAATGCGTTGGGCAATGATCTTTGTGATCTTTTTTGAAAAGGTGCTATGCGCTATCATCAATACGATTGGGCGTGTTGCGTGGAGGCACGGATCTCGTAGATAACTAAAGGCAGGTATTATGTTTGTTAAGTTAAAAAATTATTTAATTGAATTCTTTCGTATTATGATACCAGCGGTTATTGCTGCTGCATGTCTTAATACATTCATCATAGCGAATGCAACTGTGCCTACAGGCTCTATGGAAAATACCATTATGGTCGGTGACAGAGTACTTGGATTACGGTTCGCTTATTGGTTTGATAAGCCGGAACGCGGTGATATCGTAATATTTAACTATGGTAAGATCTGTAAGTCCTGCGGCGCATTTGTCGAATATAATGACGAGAACGTTTGTGATCTGTGTGGAAATACCCTGGATGGATCAAAAACACTTCATTATGTTAAAAGACTTATCGGATTGCCTGGCGACCATATCGAGATATCCGGAGATCCGTTAAATGGCGCAACTGTGTCGGTTAATGGCGTGCAGCTTGATGAACCGTACATCAATGGAGAGATGTATTACACCAATCATTATGTATTTGATGTACCGCAGGGTGAGTATTTCTTCCTTGGTGATAATCGAAATGATTCTGTTGATTCAAGATTCTGGGATTATCCGTACATTCCAATGGACAGGATAGAGGCTAAGGTAGTTCTTAGATATTATCCTGTTCCAGATATTTTATAAGTATTCCGTGATTTGGTGAAAAGGCAGTTATTTTTTTTAAACGAAAATAGCTGCTTTTTTATTTTGCTATTTTCGTTTCTTATTTTATCAAACTTTTCCAAAATATATATGAGATTTAATGGTTATACGGGAGGAAAAACACTAAGCTTATGAAAAAAAAGAGATTATTTGCCGCCGCAGTAGTATGCACGGCGATCGCGCTGTCTGCCTGTGGCAGTCAGACTGAAACTTCTAACACAGCTACACCGTCATCTGTAGCAAGTGATTCCGTAACTTCTGATTCAATCAGTGCGGATATTAAATCATTAGATACAAAACGTCCAGATAGCCTTGGAAGTGTGCGTCTTGCCGAATATAAAGATCTTGTGGTAAATGTTCCTGCGCAGCTTAAAGTTACCGATGAGGATGTTGATGAACAGATCAAGACAGATCTAATTGAACATCGTACAAGTGTGGATACTGTAGAGCGTGGTGATTATGTAACTATCGATTTTGTTGGAAAAATTGATGGTAAAGCATTTGAAAATGGAAGTGCTGATAACTATACCGTTGAGGTTGGACAAAATACACTGATCGATGGATTTGAGGACGGACTGATTGGGATGAAGTCTGGAGAAACCAAAGACCTTCATCTTACATTTCCAACCGATTATTATGATAAGGAGTATGCTGGTAAGGATGTCGTTTTTACGGTAACGGTAAATAGCATCGAACGTACACCGGAGCTTACAGATGAACTAGCTAAAGAGCTTGATCCGGAGTGCAATTCCGCTGATGAGTATCGCACAAAAACAAAAAACAATATGGCCATTTATCGTGATGAATCTTATGCTCAGGAAAAAGGATATCAGGCACTTTACAATATTGAAAAGCTTTCAGATGTAGAAGCGTCGGATGAGGCTATAGAATGGGCTGAGAATCTCCTTATAGCTGATTATTACGTACCGGCATATGATGAGTATGGTGAGAAGAGCCTTGCGGATACTTTAGTAGAACAGAATACATCTTTATCTGATTTTAAGGATGGCCTTTATGATGCGGCTTCGGCACTCGTAAAAGATCTTCTTGTGACGGATGCCATAGCTGAAAAAGAAGGCATCGAAGTAACTGATGCGACCCGTGAAGAATATGCATCAACTATTGGAACTACTGCGGACAAGCTTACCAATGCATTTGGTAAGGAGTATACGGATATCAACGTTAAGGAGTACGCTGTCTTTAAGGCTTTAAATGACATCTGCGTATTTACTTACACAACTACAGAATAATATGCAACAACACAAAAATCAGACAACACTTATAACTGCCGGGTTTGTTCTCGCATCCATTACTTTCGTTGCTATTTTTGCTGCCAGTTTCATGGTTTTAAAAATGAAACCTGAGCGAAGCAATGCTACAGACATAGTGACACCTTCAGATGTCGTTCAGGAAACATTAAAAGATGGCATCGTTGAAGAAGATAATGGCGATAAAAAGTTTTACATTGATGGCGAAGTACAGACAAATACATGGTCTGAAGGAGAAGATGGCAAGCTCTATTATACCGGTGTCAATGGGCGAATCAGTACCGGGCGCGTTGAAATAGGCGGCACCACTTATTATTTTAATGACGATGGTTCTCTTTATACAGGCTGGAAACTTGCTGCGAACCACTGGTTTTACTTCACAAGAGCCGGAGCTGCTACCGGTTATCAGACGATCAAGGATGAGTACGGAAATGCACATGAGTATTACTTTGATGATCATGGTTATCTGGTTACTGGCGCAGAAACTCCGGATGGAAGAGTAGCGGATGAAGATGGATATCTCGATTCCGCTACAAATGATGACGCAGATCTGGAATGTTTTAAATATTCAGGTTCAGATAATATCGTTCCAGGTGAATTAAGCGGCATTCAGGTTTCAGGCGAACCGGCTGAATTTTATATGCTTTCAATCGCTGGTGAAACTTCTGGCGGGCAGATTGTGATGGGTGACAGAGGCCGTGCGTATGGTCTCTGTCAATTTGATTACAGATATGATTTGGTTGACTTTATGCAATGGGCTTACAATAAGCACGCTACATTATGGTCTGGATTCAGCCCTTATTTATCCTATCATACCGGTGCTGAAGAGCTTGTTGGAAATCAGGGCATCGAAAATGCCTTTTTGAATGCAAAAAATATAAACTATGAAGCTGCTATCAGTGACGAGCTTCTATTTATGCGGCAGCGTTATTGGGACACATTTCAGGCACAAATGAATAATGCAGGGTTTCATCTGTCTGAGCGACATATCGCAGTCAGCGCGGCCATGTTTTCTGTTAACGTAAACTGCGGTGCGCAGGCTGCCGTATTCATTAGTAATCTATCTCCCGAAATGTCTGATGTCGAACTTATTTGCGGAACATACAAGTTACGAAATACCGTGCTTGCAGAACAGGCGGTAGGACGATATGGAAGAAAGGGTACATCTGGACGATATCTTTTTTCCGAACCACAAATGGCGCTCGATCTGTATCATGGATACACTACCATTGATACGGCAAAAAACTATGGAAGCGGTGTTCAGTGGTGTAAAAATATCTTTTCTGATTCAGTAACCACGGCGGCGATTTCCGGCACGAGTCCTGAATGGTCGGAGGCAGTATCGGAAACGGAAAGTTCCGCTGAATGCACGGAAAGTTCTATAGATGGCAGTGCCGAAGAAACAACTTCAGAGAGCTTATCTGAAACCGGAATTAATGATAATAGTGATGGACTTACAGAAAGCGTAAGTGCGCCTGATGATCCATCCGATGAAATTCCATCTGAAACAATGCCGTTTATTCTTAAATTTGAGTCACCGGCGGCTTAAGAGTCGTATGACCTGATTTATGGTGCTGTGGCAAATGATGATGTGTAC
>ULTU01002632.1_pt1 | contig 54960 bp, 92 predicted proteins | sample 1957861 | NCBI WGS metagenome assembly ULTU01 (sample SAMEA4835742, study PRJEB28245) | human gut metagenome | biome: gut microbiome; material: fecal sample | place: Denmark | collected 2008
GTTGATCTTGTAATAAACACAAGTGTCGAGCACAGTTTCGTCGTAAACGAACGTTGCAACGGCTGGGTCGGAGCTTACGAACTCAATGTCGTCAATGGAGAAATCCTTCTTTCCGCTGACCTTAAAGTAGCCTTTTGCAGAGTCACCCGCATCAAGCTCGACGTGGCCGCTTGAAGCAACCAATTTTAGCGATGATATTCCGGTTGAAGTTGATTCGCTGCAAGCGGACATGGATAAAACGCATAGAAAAGCTGATAATAGTGCCAGTATTTTGCGCATACAGGAGTCCTCCTATTCTTTCTTTCTGTAATTTTGCAGAATGATAACGTTACTGCTTAGCCGACGCTTGTGACAAGCTCGTGATTGTGCAGCAGCGACAACAGTTCTTTTTCGTTCGCGCTAAGATACGGGTCGAGCAACTGCCAGATAACAGCGACGTCACGGTCGGAAGCCTTACGGAAAGCAGAAATGAGAACGCGCTCCTCCGTAGAGTATTCGGGCCTGTCGCGGGTTTGCGTTTCAGAGAGGCCAAGCAAGTAGTCGGTCGTCACATTGAGCGCTGTTGCTATATTGGCAAGTATGTCAATGCGAGAAGATTTGTTGACGCCGTTAATGTATCTGCTTATGGTTGCTTCTTTTGTATTTGCTGCGTCTGCAAGCCATTTTTGAGAGACTCCTCGCTCATCGAGGAGTTGCTTTAGTCTGTTGCCGAAGTCGGTCATTTTGCGTTCACCTCCTTGCACATTGTAGCGTAATTCGATTGAAAAAAGTTGATTCTTACGAATTTCAGAATATTTTTATCAAAATTGCTTGACAATTACCATTAAGTAAGTTAACGTTATGATACGTTATCAGTAAAACCACGGAACAGGAGGAATAGCTGGATGAACACGAGCGAGCTTCGGGCTGAGCGCATCAGGCAGAACAAGACAGTGGCATACATGGCGAAAGTGATTCAGAAGACGGGCGATGCCTACGCAAAAAAGGAACGCGGCGTTGTAAAGTTTACTCCCGAAGAAATCGCAGCCGTCTCCAACGACCTTGCGCTCAGCTCTGATAAGGTTAATCTGATTTTTTTTGACTCAAAATTACTTTTCGGTAAGCACTCCAATGATTTTGCGATTTACTTATCGGAACTGTAAGCATCATACCACGATAGAGGTGAAAGCGAAATGGGAACCGACTGCGTGAAATGCAATGACAACATCTACTTCCGGTGTAGGAAAGAGGCCGCAAAGTACAACGACAAGCTGAACAGCCGTGAAAGCGCTGCTGATCTGCTTGGCGTTTCCGTTTCGTCCCTCGCAGATTACGAGCTTGGGAACACGAAGGTCGTACCGGTCGATAAGGTCGTCCTCATGGCTGACCTGTACAATGCCCCGCAGCTGCTTAACAGCTACTGCGCAACCGAGTGCCCCATCGGTTGCAGACGCGAAATCGTCACCAAGATTCAGACGCTTGAACGCACAACGCTTGGTCTGCTGGATTTGTTTTCTCAGGACAAGCTGTCACGAATAATGTCATCACTCACCAGCATCGCTGCTGACGGGAATGTTGAACCGAAAGAGCAGGAGAAGATGGACGAGGTTGTGAGCTATTTAAATGAAATCAGGTTGCGTATTGAAGAGCTTACACTCTACGAAGACAAGCGGAGGGGTAATGACCGATGCTGAGCACAGAAGAAATGAGAGCCTTGCTCCTGAGGGAGTTCGGAATAAAAAACGATGCAGACCTTGATAGAGAGCTGCGGATGATTGGAGGAATCAAAGTTGCTGTATTCACGGATGATTTCAAGGCGGCGACCATTTAAGAAAAAGGTTGTGAGATGGCTCAGAAGAAACCTCGTGTATCTGTTTCTGATTCTGTCTTTCATGATTGGAATGCCGATTGGAGCGATCATCAACTACTCCGCACAAGCGGCAGATGATGGGCAAATACCTGTTACAGCTACAGTTGAACAGGTCGAGGCCACGGCTTGTGTTGCAGCGGTTTGGGAGCCTGCTGCTGACGATGTTGAGATTCTCGCCAAACTGATTTGGGGAGAGGCGAGGGGCATCCCGTCCACGACGGAAAAAGCCGCTGTTGTATGGTGCGTTCTTAATCGCGTTGACGCATCTTCGTATCCAGACACTGTCCGCGCTGTTGTAACGCAGAAACACCAGTTCGCTGGATATAGTCCTGACTTCCCCGCGACCGAAGAGTTTAAGGCCATTGCTTATGACGTCCTCCTGAGATGGCACTCCGAAAAAGAAGGAACCGAAAATTCAGGAAGGGTTTTGCCAAAAGAGTATTTGTACTTCACCGGCGACGGATATCACAACTACTTCAAAAAGAGATGGAGTAGCTCTGCTGATACATACAACTGGGTGCTGCCGACACCGTACAGCAGCTGAAGATTGGAGGTGTAATGAATGAAACTGGAAACAAAGATGCTTGTTATGAAAGCTCGCAGAGAAGCTGAGAAAGAAATCGGCGCCATCATTCCTGATGACATCGCTACTGAAGTCCTCAGTTACTGCGAAAGGAAGCTCGTGTGTATGAAGAAGGACGAGGACTATTTGCCGATCTTGTATAGATGCGAGCTGCCTCTGCAAGTGCAGATGAGAGAGCTTACCGAGCAGTCAGCCTATTTGAATGGAGGAAAACGTAGATGTGCGACATTTGCATGAAGTCACCTCATGACCCTAGATGCCCAAATGCAACGGCAGATGCTTCATATATTTGCGAGTTCTGCCAAGAGCCGATTGCCGATGGGGACGTGTGCTATGAGCTTGATGGCGATCACTGGCACGAAGAGTGCTTCAATGACAATGCTGTTGACATTCTGCTAGAACGCTTTGAAGCACGGAAAGAAATTGCCGGAGGCTATTGATTGAAATGTATGATCTGAAAATGCCGACATTCGACGAACTCACCTTTGAAGAAGAGCAGCATATCTACAAGCTTGATGGGAAGTACATACCGTCTGTTACAACTGTTATGAAGCCGCTTTCGCAAGCGCTATACAAAGACGTCGATGAGTCCGTCCTGAATAAAGCGGCCGCAAGAGGCACGGCAGTCCACAACGCTATTGAGAACTTCGTTAAGTTTGACTTCAGCGATATCGACCCTGAGTATGAGGGATATCTGCGAGGCTTTAAGGACTGGTGGAAAGAGACGCAGCCAGTTCCTCTTGGCAGCGAATGCCGTGTGTACCACAAGGTACTGCGATATGCCGGAACAGCGGATATGCCTGTTGAAATTGATGGCAAGCGTATCCTGATTGATTTCAAAACGTCAGCAGGTGTCAACAAGATGCTGACGGGCGTACAGCTCGAAGCGTATGCCAAAGCGTATGAAAGCCACGGAATCCCGTTCGATGGCAAAGCAATCCTGCATCTGAAGAGCAACGGCAAGTACGACTGGACGTACTATGACCGGAACGACAGCGAGAGCTGGGAGGTCTTTGGGGCATTGATTGTGGTGTACAACCACATCCAAAAATACAAGTGGAGGTAACTTGAATGAATAACACAGAAGATAAGATTGTGGCCGTTGTTGAGCCGCAGGAAGCTCCCGGCGAGGAAAAGCTGGCGACGGAAGTCACCGACATCGAGGTCAGAGCCGAAGCGCTCCTCGTAACAGACGACCAGCAGTACACGGAGGCTGGCGAGTTCGGCGTTCTGCTCAAGCAGAAGATGGCCGAGGTCACAGCGTTCTTCGCACCCATGAAAAAAGCCGCACACGATGCCCACAAGCAGGTATGCGACCGGGAGAAGCAGATGCTCATTCCGCTGAAAAATGCCGAGAGCATCCTGAAAAAGTCGATGGGAGCCTACGCCATGAAGAAAGAGCAGGAACGTCGAGCGGCAGAGGAAGCTGCCAGACGTCTCGCTCAGGAGGAGGCAGACCGCAAGCTGGAAGAGGCAATCAAGGCTGAAGCATCCGGTGACAAGGCGGCAAGCAATGCAGCGATGGCCGATGCCACCATTGCAGACAGTGCGTCCCGGATGGTCACGGTCGAAAGCGATACTCCGAAGGCCAAAGGCGTGAGCTACCAGAAGGACTGGGAGATCACGGACATTGATCTTAGCAAAGTCCCGACCAGCATCGCCGGTGTCCTCATTCGTCCGGTTGACACAGCCGCTGTCATGAAGCTCATTAGAGCTTCTAAGGGCGCTATTCAGATCGAGGGCATCACATATCGGGAGACAGCCAAAATGAGCTTCAGAAGGGGGTAAAACGATGGCAAATGATTTGATGTCAGTCAATTACGAAACCGCACTCGGTAATGTCCAGCTTGATGCCGAAACCGTAAAGCAGTATCTGGTCAAGGGCAACGGCAATGTTTCCGACCAAGAGGTTTTCTTGTTTGTGAAGATGTGTCAGGCACAGCGGCTGAATCCGTTCGTGACTGGTGAGGTCTACCTCATCAAGTTCGGACAGCAGCCGGCACAGATGGTCGTCGGGTACGACACCTACAAGAGACGTGCCGATGAGAATCCGGCGCATCTCTATACAGAGAGTGGTATTGTAGTCTGTCGCGGCAGTTCCGGCGAAATCGTTCGGAAAGTCGGTGCTTGTTTGTATCCGTCTGAACAGCTTGTCGGCGGCTGGTGCAGAGTCCACAAGCTGAAAGGTGAGCGCGAAGTCACCACATTCAAGGAAGTCAGCTTCAACGAGTACAACAAGGGCAACGCAATCTGGAAGGAAAAGCCGTGCATGATGCTGGAGAAGGTCGCCATTTCGCAGTGCCTGAGAGAGGCTTATCCGAAAGACTACGAGGGTCTGTACACGGCAGAGGAGCTTGCCCCAACGCAGTACGACGTAATTGTCGATGATAACGGGGAAGTCATCAATGGCAATCACTCGACTGAAGATGATGAGCAAATCACTCAGGGTGAACGTCAGGCACTGTTCTTCAAGGCGCATTCTTCCTTCGGCAAGGAACGCGGCAATGACGTCCTGAAGCAGCTCATCGAGATGGAGGGATTGCAGTCCACCACCCAGATGACCAAAGCCTCCTACAAGCGGATTTGCGAGAAGATCGACGACCTCGTGCTCGAAGAGGCCGAAAACGGTGCTGGCGACAGTGCTGAGGAATGAGAATTACGCCGGGGCGGTCGGCTGACCGGCCGCCCCCAAAAGAAAGCAGGTGAATGGAGTGCCGTGGATTGCAGTACATGAAGAAGTGCTTGGAAGTAAGCTCAGAGGACTGCGGAAAGAGATCAAGTGCTCCGAAGCGGAGGCGCTCGGAATCCTGACAGTTTTCTGGCTGTGGGCACGCAAGAATGCTGATATAGATGGTCTGATTGGCAACGCGGACAAAAGCGATGTTGCAAACGCTATCAGGCCATATATCGATGATCTGGATGCCTACAACGTAGCAGATGCTCTCGTCCAGCATGGCTGGCTTGATGATGTGGACGGGAAGTTATATGTCCATGATTGGTACGAGTGGCAGCAGTATTGGTACAGCTACCTTGATAAGAAAGAGCGAGATAAACAGCGAAAACGCCTCGAACGCGAGAGACGCCGATCTGAGGTGCATGAAGAGGACGCCGGCAACGAGCCTTCTCAGCCTGCTCCATCAGAAGAAATTCCTGCTCAAGAAGCTGCGAAAAAGGCCAAGAAGCCACCAAAGACCAAGTATGCTGACAGCGTTCGTATGTATCCAGAAGAAGTTGAAAAGCTGGTAAGCACCTACGGAAAAGCCTTCACGGACAAGCTCATTGAGGAACTTGATAACTATAAGGTCGCCACTGGAAAACGATATAAGGATGACTACAGAGCCATTCTTAATTGGGTCGTTGAAAAGTGCGAGAAAAAGTATCCCCAGCTCAGAAAACGGCAAGTTTCCGGCTCTGACCGCCAACCTTCAGGCAACCCATTTGCTGATTACAAGTGAAAGGAGGCGCTTTTATGGGAAACGGAGCTATATCCGACACTCTCGAAGGAATCGTTGCGAGAGCAGAACGAGCGAACCGGCGAGAGAATGGTGACTACATAGGTGCTGATGGTTTGCTCTATTGCGGTAAGTGCCGGACTCCGAGGCAGTGCAGGATGCAATGGATAGATGGCTCTGAAAGAACGCTTCCTGTCCTTTGCGAATGTAGGCAGAGATCTGAGGCAAAGCAAAAGCAGAACCAGCAGCACAAGCTGGAAATGGAGCAAATCGAGCGGCTTAAAAAGAGCAGCCTGATGGACGATAAGTTCAAATCCTGTACGTTTGACAATCTGATTGTTACTCCAGATAACCGGAGGCAGGTGAAAATCAGCAAGCGTTACGCCGAGAAGTTTGATGAACTGTCTGCGAAGAATCAAGGCTTGCTGTTTTATGGAAACGTTGGAACCGGAAAAACGCACCTCGCTTGTTGCATCGGGAACTACGTTATTGAGCGTTTGCATTCCGTATATGCGACATCATTTGTAAAGATACTGCAACAGGCGAAAACGTTCGTTGGCGAAGACGATGAGTCTGCATTTGTCCGTAGAATGAACGCCGCGTCGCTCGTTATCCTTGATGATCTTGGAGCAGAGCGCAGCACTGATTACGCTCTTGAGACTGTGTACAACATTATCGACAGCCGGTACAGGAGCGGAAAGCCAATGATTGTCACGACCAATCTCTCGCTTGGAGAGATGCAACAGTCGGCAGACATCAGATACAGCCGAATCTATGACAGAATATTCGAGGTGTGTTATCCGGTTGAGTTTCCCGGCACATCGTTCCGCATGAAAGAGGCTGCTCATAGATTTGATGACATGAAATCTATATTGGAGGGTTGAATAATGAAAATCGAAATTTTCAACGAGGCAGATCGTCTGGAAGTTGCCGCCATCCTTGTTAAGAATGGGTATAAGGTTTGGCAGAGCAAGGAGCGGCGGACTCCGACCGGCAAGTCGTTTGTCTATTATATTGAAGCCGAAAAGGTGTCACCCGTTATCCCTGACAAGGCCGGTGAGCCAAAATGAAAGTGTGCTTTGTTATATCTGGAGAGCCATGTGGGAAAGGCAGGCCGCGTTTTTCGGCAAAGGCTGGGCATACATACACGCCTGAGAAAACAAGTAGGTACGAGAATCTCGTGAAGCTCGAATATGAACGCCAATGCGGATATCGTTTCGAAGACGATGAGCAGCTCGACATGAGAATCTACGCCTACTATGGCATTCCGAAGTCTGACAGCAAGAAGAAGGCTGCTCTCAAGCTGCAAGGTGCTATTCGCCCTGTCAAAAAGCCCGACATGGACAATGTAATGAAGATTGTCGCAGACAGTCTCAATGGCGTTGCATACAGGGATGATACGCAGATCGTCGATTCGATGGTTCGCAAGTTCTACTCAGATAGACCGAGAGTACAGATCGTCATCCAGACTGCACGGAGGACTTCAGACGATGGGCAAGTATAGGAAAGGCTCTCGCATCACCTGCATGGAGGAGCTCGTCAAGCAGGACGTGGTGTTCTTCCGCGAGAAGGTTCTCCACCGGAGCTTTTTTCAGTCGTGGCAGATTCGCTACGCAATCATTCAGATTGAGCGTGGAACTCTGTTCCGGGCGGATGAATGCTACGACCCGAAGAAAGTCTGGAGCAGAAAGGCTGACGGCAGCGACTACGAAAAGGAGTTCTGGGGCGAGGAGGACATCAATGAGTAAAGAGATTGTATGGAGCGAAATGTATGGAGTCGGAACTATCGTATGTTGCTGCGATACCTGTAGCGCCGTTGAGGAATTCGACTTCGACGACAATTACCCTGATTTTGAGGCTGCACAGAGAGAACTGAAAAAGCTCGGGTGGATGCCTTGCAAGGTCAATGGTAAATGGTACGACTTTTGCTCTGAGAAATGCAGAAACGCTTTTATCAAAGCGCACTGATAAAACAAGAAAAGGAGTAATTGAAATGAACAGAAACGACATTCTGACCCTGAACATCGACAGCAATGCATTTGCTGCCATGAAGGAGGACTTCAACAAGGTGCTCCGCAGAACGCTCAGCAATATGCAGACTAAGGAAAGCGATGAAGCCACACTGACTTTGAAGCTGAATATCAGGCTTACCGAGATGGTCGTCCCGGACTACAGTTCTCATGATACCTTTGCAACTAGAACGATTCACAATCCTCGATTTGACCACAAGATTAACTCCGTCATGCAGATCAAGACAGAGGAGTCCGGCTCACTGAAGGGCGAGTACGAGCTTGCGTGGGATGAGGACGAGCAGGACTTTGTTATGTGCCCAATCGATGATGGTCAGCGGACACTGTTTGATGATGGAGAACATTCAGTTATCACCTATGATGATGCAGAATCCGACGTTCCTGCGCTTCCCAGCGCGAATGCAGCTCTTGATTCCGGGGATGGATATGACTACGACGAACCGGAGGAAGCGTGATGATGAAAGCTATGCTGAGTCAGCCGATGGCCGGGAAGTCTGTCGAAGAAATTTGGGCCACACGGGAGAGGGCATTCAACGCGCTGGAAAGGGCCGGTTATGAGGTCGTGAACACTCTGTTCAGTGACGAGTGGTACAGCCGGGAAAACATGAAGAAACGCGGCGTGGTGCAAATCCCGCTGTGCTTCTTGGCCAAGTCCATCGAAAACATGAGCCTGTGCCACGCGGCCTATTTCTGCAAGGGCTGGGAGAAGGCAAGAGGTTGCAGAATCGAACATGAGATTGCAAAAGCATACGGGCTTGAGATCATCTACGAGGAGGAACGTACATGAACAACGAACAATTTATCCAGCTTGCCAAGAAGCTGGTCAAGGACTATTTCAACGGTCGGAGCGATAAGACCGACGACGTTCTGGTTTCGGACGATGACATCTACGTCGTCTGGTGCTGCAAGACCTTGCAGAACAACAAGGCGCTGCTTAGCACCATCGTCCCGGACGGTATGTACTACGAGATCACCTACAACGGCGACAAGCGCGAGTGCTACTTCGACGCCTACAAGAAGTGGGAGAACCGCTGCTACAAGGTGGAGGATTGACGATGGAACAGCTCATTGACTCAGTCCAGAGCCTCGTGAAGGAAGAATACGAAAGAGCTGCTGCCGAATATGGGTGGCAGCATACCAGCCAGCATGAAGCGTTTGCGGTTATCCTCGAAGAGTATCAGGAAACCTGCACTGACATTGAGGACGTCGGCAACCGCATCGAAGAGTTCTGGAAAAACGTCTGCACTGACGATGTCGCGCAGAACAAGCCGATTGCAATGCAAATCCACAATGCCGCTCTGCTCGCCGCTTGCGAAGCAATTCAGACCGCTGCAATGGCGTACAAGGCCACGAAAGGGTATAAGAAGCCGGAGGTAGATTATGAATAAAGTGATTCTGTCTGGATATATCGCTTCTGACATCGAACTGAAAACCACGAATCAAGGCACGTCTGTCACAAACTTCAGGCTCGCTGTCAGACGGCCGAGAACCAAGAATGATACGGCCGATTTCCTGACCATCGTTGCATGGAGAAGCACCGCGGAGTTCATCTCGAAATACTTCCACAAGGGGAGCGGAATTGAACTCAGCGGCATCATTACCACTCGCAAGTGGCAGGACAAGGACGGGAATGATCGGTATGCAACTGAGATCGTAGTGGAGGACGTTGATTTTGGGAAAGGGTCAAAAGATGGCGGAAACAGCAGCAATGAATCGTCGTACCAAGAGCCGCAACAGGGAGGCTTCACGGAATACAGCGATGATGAAGACCTCCCGTTCTAATCGGAATAAGAGAAGCGACGTTCGAAGAGGCGACATCTATATGGCTGATCTGAGCGGAGACAGCATTGATTCTGTGTGCCGGGTTCGACCTGTTCTCATCGTACAGAACAACAAGGGCAACGCGCACAGCTCAAGCTACATAGCCGCACTGATTACCAGCAAGCCAAAGAAATCGCTTCCAACTCATGTAATTCTGGATAAGTCAAGTGGACTTCGGAGAAACAGCACCGTCCTCTGTGAGCATATTGTAACCGTCAGGCGGGAGATGCTCATGGAGTACATCGGCACGATTGTCAATACCGACGACGAGTTCAAGGTGAACAAGGCGCTGTCTGTGTCTCTTGAATTGCGGAAATAAGCATAAAAAACAACCGCCCACCGAAAGCGGTAAAGCGGCTGAATGTTTGTAGCAAAAACATTGTATCACAGCCAGTAAGTATTCGCAAGTAGGTGGGAGGATTGTTCGAGATGAAAGATCATCCGAATCTTGTCCGCGGACAGTCCGCGGATGCTTTGGAAAAAGGCGAGATTGATGCCATGAAGGAACGTCTCCGTGACTACCGATCAATGAACAAGGAAATCGAAAATCAGATTGAGCGGTTAGAGCGAATGGAAATGAAAATCTCAAGCATAGGAAGTCCCGTTCTCAGCGATATGCCAAAGAACCCAAGCACCGTCTATGACAGGATGGCGGACAGCGTAGCTCGCAAGGTCGATTTTGAGAATGAGATCAAGGAGCTGATTGCCGAGAGAGACTCGGAACGATGTTCCCTCGAATCGCTTATCCGGCAGCTGAAAAAGCCAGACGAACGAGCGGTCATCAGAATGCGATACCTCGACATTGAGGACTGGGAGGACATCCTGATGATGATCTTCGGTGGGCAGCGAGACTTCAACGACAAGTATGACAACTACAAGCAGCGGATGTTCCGGCTGCACAGTGCGGCGATCAGCAACATGGCCGCGCTCAGTCACTGAAAGAGGTCGCCAGAGAAATCTGGCGGCTTCTTGCTCTATATGTGAACTTCAAAAATTTTTGATGGAAATAAACAAAAATGCTTGACTGCCCACGAAACAGCTTGCTACGATACGATTAGAAATTAAACCACAACCAAACATCGGACAGGCCACAGGTCGGAAAGGGAATAGACATGACGTTTTACAATGCGGTTTTTTATGAGGAGGGACACGGCTACTACAAGATTGTTTGCCGTGGATATAGCAAGCGCGAACATGAGCCGTTCTGCGGTTATCCGACTGTCGAAGAAGCAGTGGAACAGTATTCTTCAAATGCTGATTTTATCGGCATTGAGTGGATTTAATTCCGATGGTTGCGCCAAATCCGAGCAAGGCGCGAAGGCACTTATTGCGGGGCAATGGGGCGAGTGTATCATAGAACGCATCTAAGCCAAACCCATTGATGTAAAGTTTCGGAAAAGTTTTCGGTAATAAACGACAGCTAATGCGATTGAACGATTCTATGCATCTGCGTAGAATGATACCATCGAAAATTGACCGTCCGGGGAGAATCCTCGGGCGGTTTTTATGCGTAAAGGAGAATGAGCCTATGAGCACTGAGAAACGCATAGAAGTCGTCACGATGAAGGCGAAGGACATCAAGACCGGCTTTGGCAACCCGCGAAAGATCGGGAAGAAAAAGTATGAGGAGCTGGAAGCCTCGCTGGATGCCTACGGCGATTTCGGCATCTTCCTGATTGACGAGCACGACAACGTGATCGCCGGCAATCAGCGGCTGTCCATCATCATGAAGCGTGACCCGGAGACGGAGCTGCTCTGTAAACGGCTGATCGGGTACACGGAGGCCGAACTCCGCGCCATCAACATTAAGGACAACACGCATAGCGGTGAGTGGGACTTGAACCTGCTCGCGGACTGGACGGCTGACCTGAACCTCGACCTCGGCATCGAGCTGAACAACACCGCGCTCGATGAGCGGAAGCTGAAGGACATGGAGCTTATTCGTTACGAGAAGTACGACTACATCCTGCTGGTATGCCGGAACGAGCTGGATTATAACGAGCTTATCCGTAAGTTCGGCATCGACGGTGCGAAGGTCAAGATTCCCGGCACGAAGCGCAGCATCAAGGGGCGGGCTATCTGGTACGACCAGATTAAGGCTCAGATCGTGGAGGCGAAGGAATGAAAAAGATCAACCTCGCCGCTCCCCGCATGATGGGGAACGAGCTTGAATATGTGAAACAGGCGTTCGCAACCAACTGGATTGCACCGCTCGGCGCATTCGTTAACCAGCTTGAGGATGACGTCTGCAAGCGCATCGGCTGCGGTGGTGCGGTGGCGCTGTCCAGCGGAACTGCTGCAATACACCTCGCGCTGATAGAGGCCGGAGTGAAGCCCGGAGATATCGTGTTCTGCTCCGACATGACGTTCACCGCCAGCGCAAATCCGATTGCCTATTGCGGCGCGAAGCCTGTGTTCATCGACTGTGAGCCGATCACTTTTGGTATGTCTCCGAGAGCACTGCAAAAGGCGTTCGAGATGTACAAGCCGAAGGCGGTCGTCGTAGCCAGCATCTATGGCATTCCGGCGCAGCTGGATGAACTGCTGAAGATCTGTCAGCACTACGGTGTGCCGATGATTGAGGACAGCACGGAAGTGCTTGGCTCCACCATCAACGGGAAGTACGCTGGTACGTTTGGTCAGTTCGGCACATTCAGCTTTAATGGCAACAAGATTATCACTACCTCCGGGGGAGGAATGTTGGTTTCAAACGACGGCAAAAGCCTCACACACGCCCTCCACCTTGCGACGCAGGCAAAGGAGCCGAGTGATTTCTATGAGCACCGGGAGCTTGGGTACAATTACCGGTTGAGCAACGTGTCTGCCGCCATCGGCGTAGGCCAGCTCGAAAAGCTGGATGAGCTGATTGAGCTAAAGCAGGGCATCTGGAACAGGTACAACCGGGCATTCCAGAGATATGAAAAGTACGGCGTTTGCATGGTACAGATTCCGGCGCGTATGACGTCGAACTACTGGCTGAGTGTCCTGCTTCTCAACGACAAGAGTCGAACGACGCCGACCGATATCGTTCGATCTCTCCGCAGTAAGAACATCGAGGCACGTCACATCTGGAAGCCACTGCATACGCAGGAGCTGTGGAAGGGCACCGACTTCGTAAAGGCATTACCGACGCCATGCTCTGACTGGGTCTTCAAGCATGGCGTGTGCCTGCCATCCGATGTGAACATGACTGAGGAGGAGCAGGAGTACGTCGTTGATGCAGTCAGCTCCACCATCGACTGGAGCATTCGGCTGTACTACCAGCACGGATATTGAGGAGGCGCGTATGTTCAAAGATAAGAAGCTGCTCATCACGGGCGGCACTGGTTCGTTTGGCAACGCCGTCGTCCGAAGATTCCTCGACACCGACATCGGAGAAATCCGCATTTTCTCCCGCGACGAGAAGAAGCAGGACGATATGCGGAAGCACTACGCAAATCCGAAGCTGAAGTTTTTCATCGGAGACGTCAGAGACAGAAACAGCATCGTCGATGCAATCGACGGTGCTGATTTTATTTTCCACGCAGCCGCACTGAAGCAGGTTCCGTCCTGCGAGTTCTATCCGGTGGAAGCTGTGAAGACCAACGTGCTCGGCACGGCGAATGTACTCGATTTGGCAGCGCAGCATGGCGTGAAGAGAGTTGTCGTCCTCAGCACAGACAAGGCGGCGTATCCTATCAACGCAATGGGGATGAGCAAGGCACTCATGGAGAAGATTGCAACGGCAAAGGCTCGCAGCATCGGAGACAGAGGCACGATCATCTGCCGGACGCGATACGGAAACGTCATGGCATCGAGAGGCTCGGTCATTCCGGTGTTTAAGGAGCAGATGCTCAATGGCTACGATGTGACCGTCACCGACAGCCGAATGACCCGGTTCATGATGACGCTCGATGATGCAGTTGAGCTTGTCCTCTATGCGTTCCGAAACGGGCAGCAGGGCGACCTGTTTGTTCAGAAAGCGCCGGCTGCAACCATCCAGACGCTCGTTGATGCAATGGCCGAAGTGCTCCATGTCACGCCGCTGGTAAGACCAATCGGTGTCCGGCACGGAGAAAAGCGGTATGAGACGCTGGTCACAAAGGAGGAGATGGCAACTGCTGAAGACCTCGGCAGTTATTTCCGCGTTCCGATGGATGACCGCGATCTGAACTACGGATTTTCCGGTGTGGAGCTTCACAACATCTACGGGCACGATGAGTTCAATTCCGACGTGGCAAGGCGGCTCGATGTGCCGGAGATGAAGGAGCTGCTCTATAAGACCGGCCTGTTCGGGGGTGATGTCGGTGAGTAAGGAAAAGACCATCGGCATCTATGTTCCGAGCTACAAGCGGTCAGGCACGATCATCACAGACCGTCTGCTGAACTCGTGCACCTACGTTGTGCGGAAGTCGGAGGAGGAGCTGTACAAGGCTGCTGGAGTCCGAAGGGTTCTGGCGGTTGAGGATGAGCTGATCTGTTCTATGTCGAAGGTACGGCAGTGGATTATCGACCAGACGCCGGAGGACATCGTGATTCAGCTGGACGATGACATTTCGCAGATCATGTACCGCCTCGAAGATCAGACGGTGATTGAGGACAAGGACGTGATCGACATGGAGTTCATCCGAATCGCCCAGATCCTCGAAGACCTGCACCTCGGTTTCGCTGCGCTGACGGTGACGGCGAAGCCGTGGAGCTACACGCAGGAGTTCCAGTTCGCCGGCCTGTGCGGTGGCATCTACTGGTTCGACAAGGAGTGGTACAAGGCTAAGATGGATGAGAAGGCAGACGTGAAGGAGGATACCGACAAGGTGCTTCAGGAGCTGCTGTACAATCGCATCATCATCATTCCAAAGTATCTCGCCATGACTGCCGGCATCGACACGAATGAGGGCGGTGACAACGTGAACAAGAACATGAGGAAGATCATTGAGTGCAACGAGTATATGCGCCTGAAATGGGGCAGGTACTACGAGTTCGATGAGCGGAAGAACACGCCCAAGATTGCCGTGAAGAGGTAGCCTGATGAAATGCCCGTACATGAAGAGCATCGAGACGCACGTCCAGATTTGGAATCAGCATCACGATGACGACCCGGACAAGACAGCTGGGGGAATCGTTGACCAGTGGTACTACGCGCCGATGGACTGTCTCAAATGCGATTGTGCAGCATGGTACGATGGGCGCTGTCACTACAACGACCGGTGACTTGTTATCCTTTTGTGAACAAGGGAATATTTGCTTGACTGCTTGCGTTTTATCCTGCTACGATTACGGTACGATAAACCGAAAGGGGTTGAGTAAACGTTGGGATACAACGAATTGTTCACGAAAAACGGCCACAAGATGAGTGAGATGTCCAATCTGCTACAGAAAGCAATCCGAAGAGGAAACCCTGAGCTCGCTGGCTATGCTGCCAACGAGCTTTTTGGCAGATATCACGCTTACCTGTGGCGGCGACTGCTGACCATCTCAGCTGAAGACTGCTACGGTGTCATCACGAAAGAGATCATGGCACTGAAACAGGCTGATGACGAGGTGAACGGCAAGCGCAAGGGCTACGAAAAGGACAAACTGTTCGTAGCAAAGGCCGTAACGCTCCTGCTGTACTGCAAAAAGAACAGAGACGGGTGCTACTTCGCCTGCAACTATATGTTGTCCGAGAAGGTGCTGAATGAAAACGACTTCCTGTGCCTCGATGACTGCAAGTTCGACGGAGAGCTGCCAGACTACTGCTGCGACTGCCACTCATGGGAGGGTAAGCGGCGCGGCAAGACCGTAGAGGAGTTCATCGAAACAGAAGAGGCTGCTCTGGGAACCGGAGTCGGTGAGAAGCGTGAAGGTATGTTCGACAAGCAACCGTGGGACAGATTCCTAGCTACCACGAATGCGAAGGGCGGCTACGGAAAGATCGACGAAGAAAGAGGCGTTCCGATGCCTGACCAGAAGGCTCTGAAAGAGCTTGAGAAAAACGGATGGGAGGAGCCTGCTGAACAAGAGACGCTGTTTTGATGCCCAGCAAGATGCCTCTCACAAGCCCATAAATGAGCCACAACGAGCTTTCCTTTTTTGGGCTACAACTTAACCAGATGACCGTATTAAGATGCATCCACGCAGTCTTAATGCGGTCATTTTGCATCCAAGAGAAATGCTCAACAAGGGGGGGTGGCAGAATGGCGAGGAAAGGCGGCGCTCCAGAGAACCTAAAGCCCATCAAAAGCACGGAAGAAGCAAAAAAGAGGGGCAGTAATGGCGGCAAGAAATCCGGTGAGGTTCGACGCCGAAAAAGGGATGCTCGTGAGGCCGCAAAACTGATCTTAGACCTGCCTTGTTCGGATGCCATGAAAAAGAACCTTAAAGCAATGTCCGTTGATGAGGCCGATTTCTCAAACCGCGTCGCATTGTTTGCTAGGGCTTATGTGCTAGCGATTGGCGGAGACGTCAACGCGATGAAGTTCATCATCGAGACGTCCGGTGAAACGCCGAAGCAGCAGCTTGAAGAACGGCGCTTCGAGAATGAGCTTGGTCAACAGGAGGGCAGCAACAACGCTGTTGATGACTGGGTGAATAGCATCCCGGATGTGCTCACAGAGGAGGAAGACACGAATGGCGATAACGGAACAGGCAAAAAGGCGTAAATTCTTTGCGCAACGCATTCCGGTATATCAGAAGAATCCTGTCCTGTTCGCAAAGGAGGTTTGTTCCTTCAGCCCTGACCCGTGGCAGGAGGCCGTCCTGATGGATATCGCGTCCAGCACAAAGGTGTCTGTCCGTTCCGGGCACGGCGTCGGCAAGACCGGTGTTGAGGCTGTTACGCTGCTCTGGTTTCTGTCCTGCTTCCGGTTTCCAAAGGTGATTGCAACCGCGCCCACAAGACAGCAGTTGAACGACATTCTATGGTCTGAGGTGGAGAAATGGAGAGCGAAAAGCCCCCTGCTCAAGGAGCTGCTGACATGGACGAAGACCTACGTTTACATGAAGGGCTATGAGAAGCGCTGGTTCGCAGTTGCGAAGACCGCATCCGAGCCTGAGAATATGCAGGGCTTCCATGAGGAGAATATGCTCATCATCGTGGACGAGGCGTCCGGCGTAGAAGACGCCATCATGGAGGCCATCCTTGCAACGCTGTCCGGCAAGAACAACAAGCTGCTGATGTGTGCCAACCCGACGCGCACGACCGGCGCGTTTTACGACAGCCACAACCGCGACCGTGGTATGTACAAATGCCACCGCGTGTCCTCACTTGATAGCACGAGGACGAACAAGGAGAACATCGCCGCCTTCATCAGGAAGTACGGCGAGCACAGCAACGTCGTCAAGGTTCGTGTCTACGGCGACTTCCCGGCGCAGGAAGATGACGTGTTCATTCCCCTGCCCCTGATCGAGAAGACGACGCTGAATGAGATAGACACGACGAAAATCAACCGCATTTCGGTGGGCGTTGACGTTGCTCGGTACGGTGATGATGAAACGATCATCGCCACGAATGTCGGCGGCAAGATTGACATTCCTGTTGTCCGTCACGGCCAGAGTCTGATGACAACCGTGGGCGACATCGTGAGAACGTACAAGCAGCTCATCAAGGACTACCCGCAGTACACCGGCGTGGTTACGGTGAACATCGACGATACCGGACTCGGCGGTGGTGTTACCGACCGTCTGGAGGAGGTAAAGGCTGAGGAGCGGCTGAGACGGCTTGAAATCGTCCCCGTCAACTTCGGCCAGAAGCCACCGCAGGATGGCTCTGAGGAGCACTATCAAGACATCTCGACGTATATGTGGGCGACTGTCAAAGCTGAGATGCAGAATGAGGAAATCAGCATCCCAAACGACGAGGAGCTTGTTGCCCAGTTCTCTGTCCGCAAGTACAGCATCACGAGCTCAGGCAAAATCGTTCTTGAGAGCAAAAAGGATATGAAGGGGAGAGGCATCAAGTCGCCAGACCGTGGCGACGCGGTGGCTCTTTCTTGTTATACGCAGAACAAGGTGTACAACAGCTTCATTGAGCGCACCGAGGCAATCATCATCCCGGCAGAGGCGGTCAAGGCCATGCAGATCATGCAGGTCAACGTCGGTATCAGCATCGGCAGCTCTGTCCGTGGTACGTCGATGGTTGCGACTGCTATTATTGCCGGCCACAAACGAGCCGTCGTGCTTGCATCCGACCGGTATGAAGGAGAAGTTGAAACTGACGCTCTCGGCAAAAAGTTCGATGAGTTCGCCCGGAAGATTCTTTCCAAGTACGGCAAGCTGGACTACGCCTACGTTGATGCAAAGGAGCAGTTCCTGTTCCGCTGTATCCGCGATGCAGCAGATCAGTACAGACTTCCTGTCACTGTCAGAACCGCTGCGAACGACGATGTGAACAACCGCATCCGTCTAACGACTCGCCTCATGACGCAGAACAGGCTGTTCCTCACAGAAGATTGTGAAACGCTTGCAAAAGCATTCACGACAGCAGTCTGGACTGAGAAGAAAACAGCCGACTCGCGGAGCGACACCTCCGACGTTGGTACGCTGAACGCATTTGAGTACACCATCGAGCGCGAAGGAACGCGATTTATCCAGAATGGATAAGGAGGAGAAGCGATGGCTTTTGAGGCATTGAAGAATTTCGCAAGGAGGATAAAGGGTATGTTCACCAACGGCTTTATGAGAAGCGTTGCTGAGATAGCAAAGAACGAGAGCATCACGTCAGACAGGATGATGTCTGCCATCGACCTCTGGCTGGAGATGTTCGGCGGCAACGCACCATGGTTGCAGGATAACCACCAGACGCTGGGCATCCCGGCCATCGTTGCATCGGAGGTTGCCAGATCAGTCACGCTGGAAATGGAGATGAAGATTTCTGGCTCGCAGATGGCTGATTTCCTCACCGAACAGTTCAAGCCTGTCCTGAAAGATATCCGGCCAAGCGTTGAGTATGCCTGTGCTGGCGGCGGTCTTGTGTTCAAGCCGTACATCTACAAGGGCGGAATCGCAACCGAGATCATTCAGGCGAACGCCTTCTACCCCGTAGCGTTCAACAACGCGCAGAAGATCACCGGCGCGTACTTCCTGTATCGCCACTGGGAGGGCAAAAAGGTTTACAGCCGACTGGAGAAGCACGAGCTGCTCGGTTCGCACTACAAGATCACGAACAAGGCGTATGTGTCGATGGTCGATGACGCGCTCGGCAAAGAGTGTGAGCTGACAGAGGTCGAAGAGTGGGCAGAGATCGAGCCGGAGGTCAACTTGGAGAACGTTGAATCCCCGCTGTTTGCGTATTTCAAAATCCCGATCGGCAACACCGTCGATATGAGGTCGCCGCTTGGCGTTTCTGTTTATGCCCGTGGTGTTTCGCTCATCGAAGAGGCAGATAAGCAGTTTCAGCGCCTGATGTGGGAATACGAGGGCGGTGAGCTTGCAATCGATGCATCGGAGGACGCATTCAAGCACATCAACGGTTTGCCTGTGCTGCCGGAAGGCAAGGAGCGCTTGTTCCGAACGAATAACCTTGACGCTGCAACCATGAATGGCAGCGACCTGCTTACTGCATGGGCACCGAACCTGCGTGACGCAAACTATATGTCCGGTCTGAACCGTCTGCTAATCCAGATTGAGGATGCCTGCTGCATCTCCCGCGGTACGCTTTCCGACCCGACCGAGATTGCAAAGAGTGCCACCGAGATCAAGATCATGAAGCAGCGCTCCTACGCCACCGTCACCGACATCCAGACGTCGCTCGGATCAGCACTTGGCGACCTTGCATATGCGATGTACTGCCTTGCAATCCTGTATGACCTTTGTCCTGATGGGAACTACGAAATTGCCTATGTGTGGGATGACAGCATTGTTGTTGATGCTGAGTCTGAACGTATTCGAGATCAGACTGAAGTGTCTCAGGGGCTGATGCTGCCATATGAGTACCGCATGAAATGGTATGGAGAAGATGAGGCAACAGCCAAACGGAAGCTCGGGGAGCTGAACGACATGACCGATGATGAGTTGCTCGGATTCGATAAAGAGCCGACAGCCGAAGAGGGGGGAGCCAAGGCAAATGAGCAGGAGTGACTACTACAACAGCGAAGGATACCCTGACCCGACCGCCTATGCTGCTATCAAGGAAGAGAACGAGCTTGAGGCACGGGTTTCATTGCTCGTAAAGGTGCTGCGCACCATCGTGATGCTAAGCGGCTTCGATTTTGTCGGCCGCTTTGAACTTGTCGATCTCAGAACTGGCCGACATTTCAAGTAGCCTGCAAGTTACCGCAAGTTACCGCAAGTTAAAACCATTCGAAGAGGAGTCGGAAAGATGCTGAAACCAGAATATCTAATGCAAGCCGCCGACCCCGTCGTTGAGATATACAGTCAGGTTGAACTTGACATTCTTGCAGATATCGCACGTCGCATCGTAAAAACCGGATACTTCACAGACACTGCACAGTGGCAGCTGAGAAAAGCCAAAGAGTTCGGCTATCTTCAAGGCGATGTGAATGGCATTCTCTCCAAAGCCACTGGTCTGTCTCGTAAGGAAGTCCAGAAGCTGATGACCGCTGCCGGAATCAAGTCGCTTGCATCTGATGACGCAATCTACAAGGCAGCTGGGCTGAGTCCTGCTGCCATTGCGGAGTCACCTGCTTTGACGGCTATGCTGTTGCAAGGCACAGACACCACTATGGCGCTCATCGGGAACTACACCAAAACGACGGCCAAAGTGTCCACAGTTGCTTTTAACAGCATTTTAGACAGAGCCTTTATACAAATAACTTCTGGAGCATTCGACCAAACCACAGCGATTAAAAGAGCCATAAGAGAATTGGCGACATCCGGTATTGAAAAGATTGCATATCCGTCTGGTGCTACATCTAGCATTGAAACTGCTGTTCGCAGAGCCGTCACAACCGGCGTGAATCAGTCAGTTTCGAAGTTGCAGCTTCTCCGTGCCGAGGAGATGGGCTGTGAGCTTGTGGAAACCAGCAGCCACGCTGGAGCACGACCGTCCCACGCAGAGTGGCAGGGAAAAGTGTTCTGCATCAAGGGACACCACAAACGGTATGGCGATTTCTACCGAGAGACTGGCTATGGAACTGGCGAAGGTCTTTGCGGATGGAACTGCTACCACAGCTTCTATCCGTACTTTGAGGGGCTTTCCACACCGTCATTCAGCCGTGACCCGTCCAGAGATGCCGGCAGAACAAACGGTGATGACTATGAGCTACAGCAAAAGCAGCGCTACTATGAGCGCAAAATCCGAGAGGCCAAGAAAGAATGCTCCACGATTGACGCTGCGATGAATTCCGCAACGAACGATGAACTAAAAAAAGAACTGTACGGCGACTTCCAGAAAGCATCCGTCAAGCTGAAGCAGAGAGAAGCACGTCTTAGCGAGTTCATCGATGAGACTGGCAGGACGCGGCTCCGTGACCGTGAGTGGACTGGCGCATGGAACAGAAGCACGAGCAGCAAAGCTGTTTGGGCAAATAGAAAAGCAAAGAGCGATTAGCTAAATCGTTTGGTTTTGTTTGTTTAGGTGGTGGTTTTGTTGGTTAGTCCGCAAATCAAGCTTATAAAACGCATATCTGCCGGGTGCGATAAAGACCTATTCGTCTTCAAGGTCGGCAGGAATACCGTCAAACGCCGCTATGGAATGCGGTACGACGATGAGCAGGCTGTGAACCTGCTCCTGAAAGAGATTGAACAAAGTGAGTCGTGAGACTCGCTTTTTCTTTGGCTCGCAGGAGCCTATCCTGCACTTGCCGTGGCGCGAGGCATATAAACAGCGCCGCAATTTCCCGTTCGTGCCGGGATATATAGCACGATAGCCATTGTCGGAGTGAACCGACGTTTAAACTAAATCGGCGAAAGAAAGGAACCCATGTACGACTACCTGAAAGCACTTTTTGGAACAGATGAGAACGGCAACCCTGCTGCGCTCACCTTCGAGCAGCTTGAACAGGCCATCGCAGCGAATAAGGAGCTGAAGCTCGTGAACCTCGCTGACGGCGGCTATGTGTCGAAGGACAAGTTCGACGCGAAGGAAACCGAGCTTACTGGCGTGAAGCAGCAGCTTGCGACTGCCAATACCACCATCCAGTCCTACAAGGACATGGACATTGATGGCATCAAGCAGTCTGCCGCCGACTGGGAAAAGAAGTACAACGATGATACCGCAGCTCTGACGGCGAAACTTGCGGAGCAGGAGCAGGCGCACAGCCTCGATATGTTCCTTGGTGGCTACAAGTTCACCAGCAAGGCTGCAAAAGACGGTATCAGAGCGGCCATCGTCGGCAAGAAGTTCCCGTTTGAAAACGGTGGCTTCATCGGCGCGAAGGAGTATATGGACGGCCTGATGACGAACGATGACTACAAGGGCGCGTTCGTTGTCGATACGCCTCCCGCGCCTCCCGCACCTGAACAGCCGCCCAAGCCGCAGTTCTCTGACCCGAATCCTCAGCAGCCTCAGCGCAAAACCAAGAAGAGCCTCGCTGAGCTGATGGCGATGAAGAACGAAAATCCGAATGCCACCATCAATTTTGACTGATTTTAAGGAGGAAATAAGCTATGCCTACTGCATCCGTTTTCGACAAGAAGATTTTCAACGGTGAGGTTTTCAAGGGTTATGTGGACAGAATCCCGAACCCCAACAAGACCGAGCTCATCAAGTCCCGTGCTATCCGTCCCCGCCCCGATCTGGCTACCGCCATGGCCGATCAGGACGGCGGCAACTACCTGACCACCACGCTGAAGGGGCTCATCAACAACACCACGCCGCAGAACTATGATGGTAGCACCGACATCAAAGCCGGCAGCACCGCGACGTTCCGCCATTCCCGTGTCGTTGTTGGCCGTGCCGCTGCGTGGACTGAGAACGACTTCAGCTACGACATCACCGGTGGTCAGGACTTCATCGAGAACATCGCCGAGCAGATCGCCGAATACTGGAACGAGATCGACCAGTCCACCATCGTCCACATCCTGAAGGGCGTGTTCTCCATGACCGACGCCGAGGGGGCGAAGTTCGTCGCCGCCCACACCACCGATGTGACCGCTAATGCCGCTACCAACGATGTCGGCGCTGGCTGCATGAGCGGCACGACCCTCAACACCGCCATCCAGAAGGCTTGCGGCGACGCGAAGGGCAAGTTTTCCCTCGCCATCATGCACTCTGTTGTGGCGACGAACCTCGAAAACCTGAAGCTGCTGGCGTACATGAAGTACACCGATGGCAACGGCATCGAGCGCGACCTGTCCCTCGCAACCCTGAATGGCCGTGTCGTTCTGATTGACGACACCATGCCCGCCGATGAGATTCCTGCAACCTACAAGCAGAGCACCGACACCAGCCCCGTTGCCGGTAAGACCTACTACACCAAGGGTGCTGGCGGTGTCTATACTCCGGTCGCCAATCCCACCGGCACTCAGGTTGCCAACTACGAGGTGGCTACCCCCGCGAAGACCGTGTACACCACGTTCGTTCTCGGCGATGGCGCTATCGAGTACACCGACTGCGGTGCAAAGGTTCCGTATGAAACCGACCGCAATCCCTCCAAGAACGGTGGTCAGGACACCCTGTACAGCCGTCAGCGTAAGTGCTTCGCTCCGTTCGGCATCAGCTTCACCATGGCGTCCATGGCGAAACTCAGCCCCACCGACGCTGAGCTGGAGAAGGGCGTCAACTGGGAGCTGGTCAACTCCGCTACCGAGTCCGGCAAGCAGTACATCGCCCACAAGACCATCCCCATCGCGCAGATCAAGTCTCTGGGCTGATCGGAGGTGCGACATGATTCTGATGGTAAAGGACGGTGAGAAGCGGTACATCCCCGACGTAGCAGTCGGGGCATACCGCTCTCTCGGCTGGAAGGGTGACGGAGAGCCTGAACCTGTTGTTGAGGAGGTCGTGGCCGATGCTCCCGGTGAGGTCGTTGATGACGACATAGCCGAGAAGTTCACCTGCGATCACTGCGGCAAAGAGTTTGGCTCCAAGGCCGCTCTGACCAAGCACATGAAGAAGGAGCATCCCGCAGAGTAAGGAGGCGCACGATGGCGTATATCGACAAGACGTTCTACGATACCGCGCTCAAGGGAACCGAGATTCCTGCGAGTGAGTTTGACCGTCTGGCCGAGATCGCCTCGGATGTCGTTTACGATGTCTGCATCCTGAAGCCCGAAGCAGAAGACCTGATAGACGAAACCTTCAAAAAGGCGGTAGCCTATCAGGTCGAGATGCTCTATTTGCAGGGCGGAGTCGATGCCATCGTAGGAGCTTCTGAGGCCGCTCAGACAGGCGGCAGTGAAAGCCTCGGCGATTACTCCGTTTCAAGTGGAGCAACGGGTCACGCGGCTATTTTGACGTGTAGTGGCGTCCCAGTGTCAAGCATGACAGTCGCGCTACTCAGGCGGCTCGGGCTGATGTCTCGCTGGGTGTATGCGAGGAGATGCCATGGCAAGTCTTAGAATGCTTACCGATACTGTTGTCCTGTACAACTACATCGGCGAGGTACATGACAAAGCGACATATCAAGAGACTGTTTTGACTCGCTGTTATTGCCCTCTTGATGAAGGTGCAGATCTCAACATTCATGGTAAAAAACCGAACGATAGCGCAAGACTCTACCTGTTTGATTCCAGAACGATTGCAAAGGCGTCTGATGGCACGTCAAGAATCTATCTGCCATATAGTCAGTGGAAATCGGCTTCCAATAAGTCTGCGTACTGGACGCTTAGTGACAAAGGAACCGATTACTTCCTGAAGTCCGGCAGCAGCACAAAGCTGCGGATTGTCGGTTTCAGTCACAAGAAGGCTGGGACACGGAGAATGTGGCATTTCGAGGTTGATGGCCAATGAGCTTCAGTTATAAGTTCCATATCAACACGCAGTCTTGCATCGGAAGGTTCAACAAGAAGTATTCCGCCGCGCAAAAGTTCTTGGACAGCGAGGTGCTCAGAGACAGCGCACCTTATGTGCCTATGCGAACCGGCAACCTGATGCGAAGCGGTGATACAGGCACAAACATCGGAAGCGGTCGGGTTGAATACAATGCTCCGTATTCGAGGCGTATGTATTACGGCGTCGGCTTCAACTTCTCAAAGGACAAGCACCCGCAAGCCTGTGCCCAGTGGTTTGAAAAAGCAAAATCGCTGAAGAAGGACGCATGGATAAAGGGGGTGAACAAGATCATGAAGGAGTGATAATGCAGATGGAAAAATCGTTCACCAATGATGGCGTTATCATTGCAAAAGTGATGAAAGACCATCTTAATAAGTGGGCAAAGAAACCGTCTGAAATTGCGCTTGAAGACCTCGGCAAGAATGCGCCTAGCATGATGATACAGCAGCTCTCTTCCGCAGAGAAAAAGCGGGAGTACGTTAATGGTTCATACATTGGCGTGTGGAGTTTTGCTCTGTATATTCGTGTTGATGGAAACGACACCGCTTCAAGGCTTGATGCGATTGGATGCCTCAACGCCGCAGCAGAGTGGCTGATGCAGAAAGACGCAACTGGTGCCTTCTCAAACTTGCCAACTATCGATAGCGGCAGAACTGCAACGAGGATTGATTTGGCTTCAACGCCATCACTCGCCGCTCGTTATGCGGATGGAACAGAAGACTATCAGGCGATCATGTCGCTTGAGTACAAAGTAAGGAGGAAATAATTATGGCAGTAACCACGCCCAGTTCGAATAGCAACGAACTCGTCCTCAGATGCCAGTGGGAGTCCTATATGGAATGTGGGGATGGCGAAGCAAAAACGTTCAATTTGATTGGTGAGGGCTTTACGACCTTCCCGGAAAGCAAGAACCCCAAAGAGTATACGCGCAAGTACGTCAACTATAAGACGGAAAAAACCGATGTCATTGGTTATGCTCCTAGCATTGCCTACAGCTGCGATGTCATTACCGGCGAGCCTTGCGTTACTGAGATCGTCAAAGTCACTGATAACGAACTGCTCGGCACCGCCACCCACAGAGATATCGTTTCCGTTAACTGCTGGGAAGCTGATAGCGATGGAAAATGCAAGGCGTTCAAGCGCACCTATGCCATTGTCCCTGATGGAAAGGGAGACGGCACTGATGCGCTGATTTACACCGGCACGCTGAAAGCTGTATCCGACATCACTTTCGGCAAGTTCGATAGAACGACCAAGACCTTCACCGCAGACAGCGCTTCCTGATTCAATCTGAGAGGAGAATGAGCAAATGAGCCAGAATATCGAAACAAAATTTAAGTATAACGGCGCTGAGTACGATTTCGATGTGCGCGACGCCGATGATGCAGAGAAGTTTGAGGCTGCCATTAACGCAATGAAAGAAGCCGAGAAGGAAGTCCCCAAGACCGGAAAAACGTCTGAGATCATCCGTGCCCAGTGCAAAATGCTGAAAGACTTTTTCGACGGCTGTCTCGGCGCAGGAGCCGGCGTTGCCATCTGCACTGATAAGTCGAATATTAGTGCACATTATGCTGCATATGAGCATTTCCTGAATTATATCAAGGCGCAGAAGGACGACATCCTGAGCGCCAAGAACACATTCGCCAAATATTCGAACCGGCAGCAGCGCAGAGCCGCAGCAAAGAACAATGGGTGAAAACATCCTGCTTGACTCCTTGCCAGAAACCGTCGTTGTTGATGGCAAGGAGTTTTTCATTGACTCCGATTATAGAACCTGCATCATTTTCGAGAAGATTCTTGAAAGCGAAATCCCGAACGCTCAAAAGGTAAATGAATTCGTCAATTTGTTTTTCCCAGAGGAAAGACCTGAAAATTTGAACGAAGCAGTCAACGCGATTCTCTATCTGTACAGATGCGGCCAGCCTGAGCAAAAGCAGCGAAAGCGGCGCATGAATGGAAATGTCGAGCTGAAGCAAAAGATGATCTACAATTACGAGTATGACGCCCCGTACATTTTCGGGGCGTTTTACTCGCAGTATGGCATTGACCTCAACGAGATTGAGTATCTGCATTGGTGGAAGTTCCAAGCCCTGTTCAAAAGCCTAGAAGACCACAACAAGATTGTTGAGATCATGGGATATAGGGCTGCTGACCTGAGCAAAATTGAAAACAAGAAGGAACGAGAGCGCATCGCAAGGCTGAAGCAAATTTATGCGCTCCCTCAGAACCTGACATTCGAAGATAAAGTTGCTATGGCTGGAGCGGCTTTTGGAGGTGGATTCTTTTGATTAAGGTTGCTACAGAGCGCAAATGGGTTCGGTGCCCGTATTGCAATGCGAAGCACTCCGTCTATGACGACACCGCAAATTGCCACGGCGTTTTCTTGAAATGCACAAGGGGCTGCAAGCGAGAGTTCGAACTTGTTATCGAAGATGGAGAGCAAATCATGAAAAGAAGCCAAATGAACGTGACTGTCCTCGGACTGTCCTCGTGACATTCCGTGGAAAATCGCACGTAATATAATACTATATAATATAAACAAAAAGAATATATAGTTACTTCGTAACTATAAATATATACGCATTTTTTGAGCCGTTGAGCCGCGTGAATCACGATAAGGAAGGTGATTTATGTGGCTGACGGCTCTGTTATTATCGACACAAAGCTTGACCAGTCTGGCCTTAAAGAAGGTCTTGCGGATGTAGGCGTATCGCTATCGAAAGGAATCACAAAGGCCGTTGCCGCAGCTGGAAGCGCACTTGCTGGCCTCGGCGGTTATGCGGTCAAGGTTGGGTCTGATTTCGAATACGCGATTTCCGGCGTCGCCGCTACGATGGGGACAACTGTTGACAGCATTGATGCCATCAAAAACAAGGCGTTGGAGCTTGGCGCGTCAACAAAGTTCACGGCAACAGAAGCAGCTGATGGATTTAACATCCTAGCTATGGCAGGACTGTCGGCTGACGAGCAGCTTCAGGCAATCGGCGCGACTCTGAACTTGGCTGCTGCCGGTGAGATGTCGATGGACGATGCCGCTGGCTATCTTACGACAACTGTAAAAGCCATGTCGAGTTCGTTCCGCGAAGCCGGAATCAGCATGGATGACTGTACACACATCGCGGATATGTACGCGAAAGGTGCTACGCTTGCAAATACGTCCACCGCTCAGCTTGGCGATGCAGTTTCTTCCGCTGCATCTGTTGGCGGTGCGTATAACCAGTCCCTGTCCACGATTACGACTTCGCTACTTGCGTTGGCCGAAAAAGGCTATCAGGGGTCTGCCGCCGGCAACTACCTTGCAAGGGCAATGTCCGATCTGTATGCGCCGACGGAATATGCGTCGAAGGCGCTTGATGCGCTCGGCGTTTCCATCTATGACAGTTCTGGAAGACAGAGAGATTTCATTGATATTGTCAACGATTTGAACGCTTCGTTTGCCGACCTCACAGAAGAGGAGAAGGCAAACTACACCGGTATGATCTTTACGACCGCTGGTCTGAAGGCGTTTAACTCCATTGCCGGAAACAGCTCTGAGCAGCTTGCAGATCTCAGAAGCAGACTTGAGGACTGCACAGGCGCTGCTGAACAGATGGCAAATACCAAGATTGACAACCTGCAAGGTGATATCGTAATCTTGCAGTCCGCAACTGAAGGGTTCGGCATCGCTCTCTACAACGCTATGTCCAATGTCGGCGAAGGAACCGGAATGATGCGCGACTTTGTGCAAGAAGCGACAGATATCATGTCCGGCCTTACTGACGCAGTTAAGGAGAATGGATTTGATGGCCTTGTAGATGCGCTCGGTGACGCACTTGCGAAAGCGGTAAACAAAATCGTTGAGTATATCCCGCTGCTCGTTGATGGCGGCGTAAGCATTGTTTCTGCTCTCGTTAAAGGTCTTACTGAATCAGCTGATAGTATTGCTGATTCTGCGACAAGCGTCATTTCATCTTTGATATCAGGAATACTGAGCATTACGAATGATCTTGTACAGCTCGGATTCGAACTCATTATTGCACTATGCAGCGGCATTGCTCAGAACTCGGGGCAGATAGCTAAGTCTGTAGTCGATGGGCTTGCACAGTTCACCACTATTTGCGCAACATATACGCCAAAGCTTGTTGCAGCTGGCGTGCTGCTTATCAGTTCGCTATCGCAAGGCATTCTTGAGGCACTTCCGTCTTTGATCTCTGCGGTTCCTCAAGTCATTGATGGCCTTGTCGGAAGTGTACTTGCAGCATACCCAGCAATGCTCGACTGCATCATTGAGCTTGTTGATAGCATAGTCGAAGCGCTACCTGACGTCCTGCAAGCAATCATTGATGTGCTCCCAAACCTCATCCAGCAAATCATCGATGCGTACTTATCGTATATACCGCTTGTCATCGAGTGCGTGCTGGAACTAATACTTGCGATTGTTCAGGCGCTTCCGCAGTTGATCGGAGCAATCGTACAGTGCATCCCGTCGCTCATACTGTCTATTATCGACGGCATTGTGCGATGTTTGCCGAGCCTGTTGCAGTGCATTCTCGATATCATTCTAGCAATCGTCAGATATCTGCCGGAAATCATCATGAATATCGTGGTGATTCTGCCGCAGCTTGTGCTGTCAATTATCGATGGTTTGATTGCTTGCCTGCCTGACATCATCCAGTGTGTTGATGATTTGGTATTCGGAATTGTCACGGCGCTGCCTGATATCATCCTGAGCATTATTGCAATCATCCCAACGCTTATTATGTCCATTGTCAGCGGCATTCTCGATTGCTTGCCGCAGCTTATTGAATGTGTCCTTCAGATCATTGCTGAGATTGTAAAAGTTCTCCCTGAAATGTTCTTGATGATCGTTGACACGCTCATCGAGCTTGTTGTAAGTCTTGCACACTCTGTAAAAGACTTGTGGGTGAAGTTCAAGGAAGCCGCGCTTGAGTGGGTAAACAAGCTGTGGGAAGGCATCAAGGAAAGCTGGAACTCGTTCATTTCGAAAGTCAAAGCCATATTCGCGCAAGTGCCTGAGACGATAAAAAGCACTGTCGGGAACATGGGCGATATCGGCAGAAACCTTGTAACAGGCCTCTGGAACGGTATCAGCAACATGACAAGCTGGATTGTCAACAAGATTAAGAGCTTTGGAAGCAGCGTCTTGAACAGCTTGAAGTCGGCTTTTGGCATTCACAGCCCGTCCACGGTGTTCAGAGATGTTATCGGCAAAAACCTTGTGCTTGGCCTTGCAGAAGGCATTGAAGAGAATTCTGATGTAGCCATTGATGCTGCACAGTCTCTTGCCGATGGCATTAACGATGTTGACTTTGCTATGGATATCCCTGATCCTGACGCCGGAGACTATGATGACATCGTTGCAAAGGCTCGAGTAGCCGTTGATGATGGGAGTTACAGCACCGGCACTGCAATTAGTGCCAGTAACGCAAGCACGTCCTACGGAAAGTCCTCGGATAATCGCGGCGATGGTAGTGAAAGTGACGGCGCAGGAAGACCGCAGTATGTTGAGAACAATATCTACATCGACGGAAAGAAGACCGCAAGAGTCCTCACGCCGTATGTGTCCAAAGAACTTGAATGGGAGGGAAAGTGATGGCCGTCATTGAGCCGAGAATCAACGGAATACTGTTCACGGTGTTCCGGGCAAATATGCTGTCCTACAATGTCGGCGGTTGCGACTATAGCACTGGCTATCTGCTCCCGCCGGCGTCGATGATTCCTGTGAAGCTCGCCCAGACGGTCGGGCTTCGCAGCATCACACTGACGTTTGACTTTGAGGGCGACACGCCGAGAGAGATTGCCATGAACATATCCAAGGTGACGGCGTTGATGCAGGAGATGCCGGACATCATCCTGCCGGACGGTTTTTGTTACTACTGCGTGTATGAAAAGCAGTCTACTCCGGAAGAAAAAGCACCGTGGATTCACAATGTGCAGTACACGCTCTCTGGTTTTCGTCATGAGCCGATGGAAACGGTGGCGTTGGCGCAGACTGGAACGGTGTATGTTGACGGCAACTACAAGACGCCGGCTGTGCTCCGTATCACTTCGGCTGAAAGCACCGTAAAGGTGCTCGGTATCACGGTGAAAAACGCAGCCGGCGTCGTCATTATCGACGGCCTGAAGAAGACCGTCACAAAGGATGGGCTGAACAAGTTCGCAGATACGAACCTGACCAGCTTCCCGATGCTACAGCCCGGATTGAACACCGTTGACATTGATGGAGCATCTGAGGTGGAGATCAGTTACTATCCGATTTACCTGTAAGGAGGGCGAGCGCAATGATTGTGTTGTATGACGCAACAGGAGAGGCTCACCCTCTCTCCGCGTATGAGAATTTTTCGATCACGCATAAGCTTGATGGCTGTGATGAAATGACGTTCTACGTCGATACGCACCACGAGCAGTATCCGCTGCTGTATGAGGAGGCTCGCGTCGTTACAGATGAGAATGAGTGGCTCATCAAGAAGATTGACGATGATAAAGTGGACTGCGAGCTGAACTTTGACTTCCTGAAGGGCGCAATCTACAAGGATTACAAGAGCGCCACTCGATCACTGACGGAGGTGCTCGAGAGCCACCTGCCCGAAGGATGGACGATTCAGGGCGGCAACGTATCCTCGATTCGCAGGACGATAGAGTTCGATTTCTGCACTGACTACGACGTGGTGTACCAGTGCATGAGCACCTACAAGGTGTATTTCGTCTGGAAAATCCGCGAGAAGACGGTTGTGGTGTACTCGCAGACAGCAATGCAGCCGACCGGCGAATATCTGACCACTGAGCTGAATCTGAAAAGTCTGTCGTTCAAGGGGGAGACAACGGATTTCGCCACTCGCCTGTATGCCTATGGCAAAGAAGGCATGACAATGGAGAAGGCCGTCGTGGACGGGAAAGAGTACGGCCTGACATACGTTGAGAACCGGAAGTACGTCAACAAGACCGTGTGCGCATATTGGAGCGATGATCGGTACACCGTGCCTGAAAATCTGTACGCTGACGCGCTGGAAAAGTTGGAAACGCTGGCCTTCCCGATACGCTCGTATGAGTGCAACGTGGTTGACCTTGCAAAGCGTAGCGCGGAGTATTCGTTCCTCGACTTCGGGATGCACAAGAAGGTGACGCTCATCGACGTTGAGCGCGGCATCCGCGTGGAGCATCAAATCGTCGAGTACAAGGAGTATCCAGACGAGCCGGACAGAAACGTCGTCACATTGTCCTGTGTCCCCGACACGATCAAGACAGCGATTTCGAGCGCTGTCTCCACGATCAGGGAGGATACGGAAAAGACAAAGACCGACTACGACTCACGGCTGGCTATGGCCACTGCTATGCTCACTGGTGCGTTTGGCGGTCACGTCTACAGCAACGGCTCCGAGTTGTTCATCATGGACAGCGAAGACCCGTCAAAAGCACGGGTTGTGTGGAGATGGAACGTCAACGGTTTTGGCAAGTCGTCCACCGGCATTGATGGCCCCTATACGACTGCGCTGACCTTCGACGATGAGTTCATCACGAATGTCATCAACGCAATGGTCATCCGTGGCTCGCTGATTGAAGCCGGCAGCGTTCAGGCTGCATCTATCTCGCAGTCGTACACTGATGGCGTACTGTCCCAATCTTATCAAGCGGCCGAAGGTCTTGTGAAGTTTGAGGCACAGAAGATCACAGATTACCTGACGAACGACAATGGAGATGGCGCAATCGATGTTCTTCAGCAAGAGGTGTCGCAAATTCAGCAGACGATTGATGGACTGCGTCTTGACTTTTCGAGTGCATATACTGGTGGCGTTAACTACGTCAAGAACTCCAGCGGTCTGAATGGCGTCTCTGATGACTGGGAGGCAACCGGCACAGTAGCCGCCGTTCAGAACGCCGATACGAAGAACACAACAGTCGCAAACTCCTGCTTTCGTTTGTCCGCAGATTCTGCGCTTACACAGACGATTGATGATATCGTCGTCGGAGGCAACTACACACTGAGTGTAAAAATTAAAAAGACCGACTCGCTGTTGTCACAGCTCAAAGTCATTTACAATGGCGAATCCGAAGCGGTTATTTTCAGCTCAACAGAGTCTTCCGGCTGGAAAGAATACACTTACACTATTCTCAGCATTCAGTCGCCTACAATCGAAATTAAAGCCGAAACAAGAGGGAGCTATTTCTATGTTGCCGACTTGATGCTCTGCGATGGGACGACGCCAAAGGCTTGGACACCTGCGCCAAATGAGATTTACACGAGCGGCGTGAAAATCGACAAAGCGGGAATTGAAGTGTACCGCTCCGGCTCATCCGAGAAGACTGTTATCAACAACACGGAGTTTGCCGGCTATTACAACGATGAAGAAGTATTTTCGCTCAACAAGGATGAAACTAGGGTGAAAAAAACGACAGTTCGTGGTGATCTTACTGTCGGAGACTGCAAGTTCATCCCATACGCAAAAAACGCAGAGTCTGGGCTGAACATCGCCCTTATTGATTGAACGGAGGTGTCATTATGGCAACGTGGAGAAGCGATGCATATGATGGCCGATATCTTGAGCTTTCTGTTTCCGAAAGCATTGATATCATCAACAACACATCGACGCTGTACTGGACGCTGACATCAGCCGGTGGCAGAAGCGCTTACTATACGATCGCTGAAACGACTGTAACGATTAACGGTGAGCAGGTGTACTACAAGGCACGGACTGACTACACCGCACGAACATTCCCCGCAGCAAAGGGGTCTACAAGTGGGTCTGTAACAGTCGCGCATGACTCTGACGGAAGCAAATCAATAAGCATAGGATTCTCCACCAGAGTCTACGTTTGGCAACCTGTAGAATATGGTGGAACGCTCCAACTTGTGAACATTGACCGTTCAGCACCGTCTGTGTCTTTCAGCGTCTCAAACATCAATGCGAACAGCTTCAAGATCTCCGCATCGTCGTCTGTTACTTCTGATAAGTGGGGATATTCGCTCAATGGCGGCACGACGTGGACTGAAGTTGGTTATGAAGGAACGTATAAGGAGTTCGATGTAACCGGCCTAGAACCAAATGCTACATATAGCGTTCAGGTTAAGGCGAGAAAGAAAACGAATAATGTTTATGGTTACTCCGGGAAGGCATCATATAGCACGCTTGGCATGACGACCATGAACAGCGTGTCTCCAATCGCTGTTGACGCTGAAACTGTTGTAATCGCAATGAACGCGACCGTTTATGACAGCTCGTTCTATCACAAGCTTGAAATAAGAGACACAAAACTGCTAAAGCCTACTACATACATCACAACAGAAGCGTTCAAATTCCAGTCAGCAGGTGCTGCTGACAGAACGATTACCTTGACAGCGAGAGAAAGAAGCAAATTGCTCACCGTGACGCGAAACGTTAAGTCGCTTCGTGTAAGGCTCGTCCTTACAACGTATACAGCTGCTGATTGCATAACAAAAGTCGGCGGTGGAAACGTTAATGAATGTGTTGTCACAACGTCAGAGGAAGTGTCAAGACCAAACTTTTCAGAGTTTTCGTATGTCGATAGTCGAGGGCTTGTTGGGAAAATCACTGGAAACGCAGCGGACAATGCGATACTAATACAGGATTATTCGAGCCTAACTGTCAATGCTATTGCAGGAACCGCAAAGAATGGTGCGTCGATTAAGTCCTATAGTGTTAGCATTGGCACAGCGTCAAAGACGAGCAGTTCTACTGCCATCCCTGTTGGAACGATCGGCTCTTACGGTGATGCAATGCCGTTGACTGTAACCTGCATTGACAGCAGAGGCTATTCGACAAGCGTTACGAAATATGTGAAGGTCTTAAAGTACGAAAAGCCGAAACTGTACTCTGTCACGCTGAGGAGAAAAGATGACATCGAAGATATCGTCCAACTTGCGTTTAGAGGCTCTTTTTCTTCGCTGAAGCCAGACGGAAGCACTGAAATTAACAGCGTAAAATTCGCAGGATTTTATTATAAGAAAACCAGCGAAGACACATGGAGCGCGTGGTGTTCAATCAAAAACGATGTTTCGGCCGCCGGAACATCGTTTTCTTTTTCCGCTGCCCAGCTCATGAAGAGTGCGAGTGAAGCGCTATCCCTTGACACAGAGCAGTCTTATGACTTTCATTTGGTTGTTCGAGATCAGCTCGATGCATATGCCTCGTATGATGATTATTTCGTAATTCCACAAGGTACGCCTGTTGTGTCGATCAGAAAAAGAAATAGCACATACAATTACGCTCGTGTCGGAATTAACACCCCGCACCCAACCGAGGCGCTTGATGTTAGCGGTAACGTGAATGTTAGCGGTAACGTGAAGGTCGATGGTAAGGTTGTTGCAGAAGACATTGTAATCAACGGGAAAACGCTGCTCGATTGGACGAAGCCTATAGGGAGCATTTATCAGAGTACGGATGCCACGGACCCGAGCAAGCTCTTTGGTGGCACATGGGAGCAAATTAAGGACACATTTTTACTTGCGGCTGGTGCTACTTATAAAGCCGGTGCAACTGGTGGCGAGGCAACACACACGCTGACACAAAATGAGATGCCAAAGCACAACCATATAATTTATGCCCCAAATGGTGGCGGGCCTGAGGAAGGAGCAGCACTTGGTTTCCCAGAGGTAGGCAGCTCAAACACATGGTGGGCACCGGCATCTATGACTGGGCAAACTGGCGGCAGTGCGGCCCACAACAATATGCCGCCGTATTATGCAGTGTATACTTGGCGAAGAACTGCTTGATACCAGAACCAAATACCAAAGGAGGAGATCGACGTGCAGTATGTGCAGCCTATTGAACTTGACGTAGCAAACCGCAATTTATACAAGTGCATCTATGCGAAGCAAGGCGATGCAAAAAGCCGATATATCAAAGCGACTATCCTTGTCAACGGAGAAAAGGTAACTATCAGCAGCGGTATGACCGCAAAATTCAGAGCGGAGAAGCCTGACGGGAAGGCTATCCTCAATCCCGCAGTCGTCAATGGCGATGGAACTGTTACGTTTGAGCTGACCAAGCAGACGCTTGCCGCAGATGGCGTAGTGGACGCAGATATCGTGATCTGTTCTGCAAACGGAGAGGAGCTTTCGACCGTACCGTTCAAGATTGAGGTTGAGAAAGCGCCGCATGGCAGTCTGACCGACAGCAAGAACGAGATGCTCGTGCTCCAGAAGCTGATTGATGACAGCGAAGCTGCCATCAAAAAGCTCGGTAATGTCAAAGACGGCAAGGACGGCGTTTCACCTACAGTATCGACCGCTTCCACAACCGGTGGCACGAAAGTGACCATTACGGACGCAAAAGGTTCGCATGAGTTTGTAGTAAAAGACGGAGCGAAGGGTGCTGACGGCTCGAATGGCAAGGACGGAACGAACGGTAAAGATGGCAAACCGGGAGCAACCGGCGCTGACGGCGTGACACCGCACATCGGTGACAATGGGCACTGGTACATCGGCAGTACAGACACCGGCAAGCCATCTCGCGGAGCAACCGGCGCAAAGGGCAACACAGGTGCAACCGGCCCTGCTGGTGCACCCGGCAAGGATGGCGAAAAGGGTGACCCCGGAAAAACACCTGTCAGAGGCACGGACTATTGGACGGCAGCTGATAAGCAGGAGATTGTCAGCAGCGTCATAGCTGCCCTGCCTGACGGTACGGAGGTGATCTACTGAGATGTCGAAGAAACTGTATGAAGAATCCTCCGTGAAGGCGATTGCAGCAGCTATCCGCGAGAAAAACGGCACTGCCACGAAATACAAAATCGGCGAAATGGCCGCCGCTGTACGAGCCATCACTGGCGCGGAGAAGGTAGCTTGGCATCAGTGCCCGGAAGCGGTGCGCAATTATCTGAACAGCGTGACCTATGACCCAAGCGACTACAGCACATCTCAAATCGCCAAGTATGCCCCAGCGACAGCGCTCGCCGCAAACTACCGCCCCATCGGTAAGACGCTGGGCGGAAAGACATACTGCAACGAAGTTCCGGGCATCGAGACACCTTTTGCGTCAGGCGGGAAAGCCGGTACGCTGAAACCGCTGGATTTCTTGCGCTACATCCAGACAAACACATGGAATGTGCGCGATCTTGGAGGCTGGGCTTGTGATGGCGGCACGGTAAAGTATGGCCTGCTTTTCAGAGGCGGAGAGCCGTCCAGCGCGGACTATAATGTGCTCGTCAAAGAACTCGGCATCAAGTATGATCTCAATCTACGCGGTTCGAGCGAAGCCCCGTGGACAAAGTCGCCGCTTGGTGACGACGTTTTCTTCGTGAAGGCGGAGGCATACAACTGGTACTCGCTGACAAATGTAGAGGCATGGCGCATCAATCTGCGCTGCGTATTCGATGCTGTGACGCACGGACAGCCGGTGTATTTCCACTGCGCTGCCGGTGCAGATCGTACCGCTACGCTGGCCTGCGTGTTGGAGGGGCTTCTCGGTATGAGCCAGTCCGACATCGACAAAGACTACGAGCTGACGACATTCTACAGCGGCTCGGATACCGATGCGAACGCCCGTAGGCGGAATGAAAGCGAATGGAAAGGTCTGATTTCAGCGATCAATGCCAAGTCTGGAAGCACATTCCGCGACAAGTGTGTTACCTTCGCAGCAGAACTTGGCTTTACTGCCACAGAGATCAACGCCTTTCGCGCGGCCATGATCGACGGGACGCCGGAGACGGTGACGCCGGACATAGCGACCTTTGCCGTTACCAACACGCTCTCCGGTGCAGCGACCGACAACACCGCGGCCGAGGCGACACAGTATCAGCCCTACACGGCGCAGATCACGGCCGGGGACGGCAAGGCGATCGGCAGCGTGTGCGTGACGATGGGCGGCGCGGACATCACGGCCGACGTCTGGCGCGGCGAGGAGACGAACCTGTACCGCCGCGTCACGCTGAAGCTGAGCGGCTGCTCGTGCGACAACACGCTGCGGCGCGTGATCGACGGCCAGTCCTACGGCGCAACGCTCACGCCGGACGCAGACTACACACTCGACGGCGCTGCCGTCAGGATCACGATGGGAGGGAACGATGTGTCAAACTACTATTCCGGTGGCAAAATCGCCATTGCGCGCGTGACCGGGGATATTCAGATCACCGTGTCGGCGGTCGAGAGCGCCGTGACGACGCCGAACATCCTGACGGACAGCTTCAAGGTTGGAGGCGTGTCGCAGGCGGCGGTCGGATATACAAATAACAAGAGGCTTTCCACCTCGACCGGCGTTGATAAAGACAACACTGGCTCGTGCGTCACTGGCTTTATCCCATGCAAGGCTGGGTCTGTTGTAAGAATCAGACCGCTTGCTGCACCGTCAAGCGCCGGTGTTGGGGCAACGGCAGTTGTGCTCTACAACGCTGAAAAGGCCATGGCCACATCCACCTATGTTACTACCGGGACAATCGGGGGGCACTTTGGAAATTGTACATGGGAGCAGGAGTCGAGTGATGTGTTCAAAGTGACATTCAATAGCGATTTCCCTGCGAAATATAAATACGTCAGGTTTACAATTCCTGTGGCAGATGGCGCGAATGCCTATGTGACTTATGATGCCGAGATGCCAGAGGCTGGCAACTGACTCTAAGATGATTGCGGCAAATATGCGCTGGAAAACGGCAAATTCAAAGTAGTTAAAACGTAAGAAAAGGAGGACGAGCAAATGGAAATCATCGAAGCATACGCAACGCGAAACAAGTGCTACCAGATTGGTACGCCGCTTAAACCGCGCGGCATCATGCTACATAGCATTGGCTGCCCGCAACCTAATGCATCCGTCATGGCGCAAAATTACAATCAGTACAGGCCAAACGGCCAGTCTGTTTGCGTCCATGCTTTTGTGCAGCGGGATGGCAAAGTATATCAGACACTACCTTGGACTGTACAGGCATGGCACTGTGGCGGGAGCGCAAACAGCACGCACATTGGCGTGGAAATGACCGAGCCTGCATCTATCGTCTACACTGGTCATGGCGCTGAGTGGCGCGATCTCAACCCTACGGCGACCGAAGCCCATGTCAGAGGTACTTACGCCGCAGCAGTGCAGCTTTTCGCACAGTTGTGTGCTAGATTTGCCCTGAATCCGTTGGCAGACGGTGTGATTATCAGTCATGCAGAAGGACGTATGCGTGGCGTTGCTAGTCCCCATGCCGACCCCGCGCATCTCTGGAACGCTTTTGGCCTGACGATGGATATGTTCCGACGCGATGTTTATAATGCGATGCACTGCATCGCCAACAACGATAACGATGAGGAGGAAGATGTTATGAGATACAACAGCATTAACGAAATCCCTGACTGGGCACGTGGCACAATCGAAGAAATGATGAATGAAGGTCTTATCGCTGGCACTGGTGGCGGCACTCTTGATCTGTCCGCCGATATGGTGCGTATGCTTTATGTCATGAAGCGCATGAGGGATGCGACTCACAAGACCTATGGCCGTGTCGTTGACGGCAAGGTGACTGATGTGCCCGACTGGGCGCAGGACACGGTGCAAAAGCTTGTCGATGACGGTACGCTTAAAGGCACTGGGGATGGCAATCTCGCTCTGTCCATGGACATGATGCGGACGCTCGTAATTATGTACCGCCGTCAGGCCAGCGCAAATGGCAAAATTCCATCTCAGCAGAATGATGGCAAATAAAGAGGCTCAAATGAGCCTCTTTTGTTTTTAATTCTCGCCCTACACTTTCTCACATGGAACGCAAAGAAGGAACCACAGGGCTATAAATGGCTCACAAGAGCGTCTAGTGACCCCACAAATATTACATAAGAAAGGAGTTAGGGCTATGAGTGGAATGGAGATCTTCACGACCGTCCTTGGCGTCGTTGGCACAGTCTGTGCTGTTGTGTTCGGTTATCTTGCATTCAGGCGCAACAACAAAAGTGACGACACCGCCGAGGGGAAAAAGGACGGAGTCCTGCTTACTGAAATCGGATACATTAAGTCAGGTGTTGATGACATCAAGCGAAAGCAGGAAAAAGAAGATGAACGTCATGTGCAAGTCGTATCGCGGCTCACAAAAGTAGAAGAGTCAGCGAAGCAAGCACATCATCGGATTGATGATTTGCAGGAGCAGATTGACAGACGTCAGGGGAGCAAGTGAATGGCCGGCAAGAGAAAGACAGTAAAGCAAAAAGCGGAAGCGCCGCCACCGCGCATTCACATTGTGAGGAGAGGCGATACGCTTAGATCGATCTCTATAGTTTATCTTGGAACGCAGAACAGGGGAGAAGATATCAAGGCTTTGAATGGCCTTGAAAACGACACGCTCGTTGTTGATAGCGAGCTTGTTATCCCCGACAGATAGGAAGGAGAAAAAATATGACTGATGTAATTATTGAAAATGTTGTGCAGATCGTAGCGACGTTGCTTATTACCTTGATCGGCGTCCTCGGTGCGTGGCTGACTGCGAAGATCGGCAAGCGCGAGGAACTGAAAAACATTGCTGCCGCCACGGACGAGGCCACGAAAGCAGCAGAGAAGACTGTCCTCGAATTGCAGCAGACCACTGTCGAAGGGCTGAAGAATGCCAGCGCAGATGGCAAGCTTAGCAAGGATGAGATCGACGAACTCGGCAAGATGCTGATTGATGGTGCGCTTGCCAAGATGTCCGATGCTGCAAAGGGTGTTCTGAATGCTGCCGGCGTTGACATCACTGCCATCATCAAGGGTGCTGGTGAAGCGCTGATCGCAAGCATGAAGTAGTCACAGGCAGAAAGTAAATACTAGAAATGAGTTGACCCTCACCATTGGAGAAATCCTTTGGTGAGGGTCTTTTTTGTTTTTCAGGAGATTAGACATCATGCTGCAAAAGGGAGAAAATCCAGAGAGTCTTTTTGACAAAAAACGCCCCAGCCGTCTTTTGAGATAGACCCCATATAATTACACCTTAAAAGTCAAAGCGACTCACAAAGAATTTTAAGCGTTCCAAAAGCTGCCCAGCCATAGCAATGTGACTGTCCATAGGAATGTCCACGGACAATCCCGCGCAATATAATATAAACAAATATAAAAGAAACAAAAAGAATAATACAGTTACTTCGTAACTGTATATATAGGCCATGAATTTCTCGATAAACGAATCAGGCAATCAGAAAAAAATTTTTTTGTATATTTTCAAAAATTGCTTGACAGGTTCGAATTCAGAAAGCTACGATTCGTTCACAGAAAACAAAAAACAACAGGAGGAAACCAAAATGAACTTCACCACCATTGAAAACCTTCAACAATCTGTTTCTGCTACTTATGGTGCGGTCATTAAATATGGAGACAAAGTCTTCGTCACAGATATCGCATGGAAAGGCGGCTTTACTGCAAAGATTTATTACTTTGTTGAGTTCCCGAAAGCAACTGGTTTGAGCGATATTGAGTGCAAACTTGCACCTTTTGCAATCGCCGATGAAACATTTAAGGACAATGGGAGCGCTTTGCAGTGGTGTTTCAATCGGCTGTTAACAGGTTGCTAAGCTAAGAGGATAATGAATTATATGACACAAGGCTGAAATGCCGGTGATTCGGAAGACGCGGCAACCCGCGAAGTCTGGTCACCGGCTGTTTTTTGTTTTGAAGATTAACGAATTTGATAATCTCAAAAAATTTTTATCATTTTTTGCAAAATGCTTGACTGCTTACTGAACAGTAAGTTACGATACGGATACGGAAAACAAATAATTCATAGGCTTCCGTATGACAGGCTGGATACCAGATGAAAGGAGGATAAATTCAAAGGGAAGGAGGTGATCGGATGATAATCTCAAGGGAGAAGGTCACAACCACTACCGAAAAAATCTCGATACGCTTGGATGACAGCAAAGCTCTGATTCTTCTGGACAAAGAAAAAGAGACTGAGGCAATCTCAGCAATCATCGAAGCCGCCGAGAAAGCACTCAATCTCAATTCCACGCAGGAATAATTCTAGCGCATAGTTAGCAGAATGTCAAGTCCCCAGCCTGTCATTCCTTGCCTTACATTGATAGGGAGACGAAAACATGAAATTGTTTACCAAGGAAGTAGAGAGAAAGTTTCAAAAGCATCCATTTGGTTCTCAGGAGGACAAAGGCTTTGATGCTGAGGTGCTCGTTAAGTTCTTCAATCCATATGGGGCAGGAACATGGCTTATAACGGAAGCAGAGAAACAAGAGGACGGAGATTGGATGCTGTTTGGCTATTGTCATATCCTCGAATGGGAATGGGGCTATGTAAAGCTCAGCGAAATCGAAAATCTGCGCGTCAATGTTTTCGGACATATGATGCCGCTAGAAAGAGATTTGTACTTTAATGGAACTGTGGAGGATGGTGCGAGATGACCGCGAGCCAGTTCAGAGCGATGACAGCTCAGCAGAAAATCGACTACCGTATGGCCTGCGCCGCCAGAGAGAATGCTGGGGCGTTGATGGAGGTCAGCGCCTTTGAGGACTACCTCGACAAGCCTGTGAAGGTCGTCAGCGGCCGAAAAGTCCCCATCGGAACGACCGGAATCGTGTTCTGGGTCGGCATGAGGAACTACTCCAAGTACGGCAACTGGTGGAGCTGGGAGGTGAGGCTCGGTCTGAAAACGGAAGATGGAGAGACGTTTTTTACATCTGAGAGAAATGTTGAGTGCTTGTAATAGCCATACATGGTGCTGGTGGTTGGCAGACGTTGAAATAACTGCGGAAGGCCGACCGCCAGCTATTCTTTTGCTCCGATGATTAACAAATATGATAACATCAAAAAAATTTTTTGGAAATTGCAAATAATGCTTGACTGTCGGCGTCATTGCTTGTTACGATACGACCATAGAAACTTACCAATCAGTAAACTCGGGAGGCGACAACGATGACAATCAACGGAAGGCGCAGCTTCACCAACAACGGCAGAAGGTACTACGTCCAGAACAATCCAAAGTATGGCCGGAAGCGTGAGACTGACAACTACTACCTGACGGAAGTAGATGAGTCCGGCACCATGAAAACCCTGCACGAGAACATCGGATGGGAGATTCCGAAGTTCGAGACGATCAAAGAAGCCCAGCGGTATGTCCGCGAATGGGACTTCATGCTCGAGACACTATAAGGAGGAAGCGAAAATGACAGACGATGAAATCAGAATGGCCTACCAGAAGCAGGAACAGGAGCGCAGACGTCTGTTCTTCGAGGCAATGGGCATCCCGGATGACGGACGGCTCAATCCCGTGATGACCCGCGATGAATTCATTGCATTTTGCAAAGGAAAGAAGACCGAGAACGAGAAGTACGATTCCATGCGCGGCAAGAAGTGCATTCAGGTGTACTTCGAGTTCGCCCCGTACCACGACATCAACTACTCGTACTGCTTCGATGACGATACCGTGTACGAGGGCAGATTCTACATTGGAGAGTGATGCTGGATGAATGCTTTGACAATCGATGGAATGGAAGCTAAGCGTAACCTGTTCCTAAGCAAGAGGTACGACGATAAGGCCGAGTTTGCCAAAGATGTTATCGGCGTATGCCGGACACAGAAAAAGCTGACCGCGACCAGAGGCATTGAAAATGAGCGGCAAAGTTTCTACTGGGAGGAGTGTGTCAGAGTCTGCGATGAGCATTGGTGCTTCACGTTTTCCATCGCGGACAATACAGTTTCAACCTCAGCGTTGCTTGTGTTGCCGAGCGGACAGCAAGTGACGTATCCGCGCACGACATGGGGCAGCCCGGGACGTCGGTGGGATTCTGAGCTTCGGGAGTTCCTCCTAAGAGAAGTGTGCAAGGAGGGATGAGTATATGAAAGGACTTATCAGACGCGCGGAAGTGGTCGGAAAGATCACGTCCGCTGATAAGCAGATGGCATACCGACAGATGACCGGAACGGAAGTGTACCAAGAGATACTTGGCATACTGAATGAAGCACAGGATGTGGACGCAGAGCCTGTGACCTATGGCGAGTGGGTTTACGGCATTGATGGCTGTCACTGTTCCGAGTGCGGCTACGAGCCAGAAAACGTTACTGAGCGCTGCCCTCATTGCGGGGCAATTATGGAGGATGCAGAGGAGGATGACGATGGAGCGACTGACTGAATACGAAGTAGTTGGCGGACACGTCCACGCAGTTCCGACTGGGGACGCCGATCAGGCAATGATGCGCCTTGCAGCATACGAGGATTCCGGCTTTACGCCAGAAGAAATTAAAAGCCTATATGCTGAATGGGATGTCATGATGTCAGTGCTGAACAGCATTGGCGGCGGCTATGAACGCCTCCGCGAACTTGCCGAGGCCGACAAGGACGGTCGCGTGGTGGTGCTGCCGTGTAAGATCGGCGAAAAACTATGGGTAATCGGGCGAGACAATGTGCCACGAGAAATGGAGCTTGAAGCCCCGGACATCAGAGCTGTTTGCACGGATGAGGATAATCTGTGTATGTCAACGTGCAACCGCAAGCCGGACGGGTACTGCGCGTATCGTCTACGTAATGATGGCACAGACATAGGCAAGACCGTATTCCTCACACGCGAAGAGGCGGAGGAAGCATTGGAGGCGATGAAGGATGAGTAAAGCTGTCATGCTGAGCATCCGCCCAAAGTGGTGCGAAAAGATTGCCAGCGGCGAAAAGACGATTGAGGTGCGAAAGACCCGGCCGAAGATGAACACGCCGTTTAAGTGCTATATCTACTGCACGCAGAGCGGTGTTGCGCTCGGAGCGAGGGGAAAGCACGGCAAAGTCATCGGGGAGTTTACCTGTGACCGCATCGACGAGTATGACGATGATACGATTTTCTCGTTCCGCCATGAGGACTACGCGCGCTGGAACGATTTTGGCCTTGACCGTGCGTGTATGCACCCGGAAAATTTCCAGAATTACGCTGACGGCAAGTGGCTGTACGGCTGGCACATCTCCGGCCTTAAAATCTACGATACGCCGAAGGAACTAACAGAATTTCATACTTTGAAAAAATGTAAATCATGCAGCAAAAGCGGGTACGAAAGCACAGCCTGTATCTATGATGAAAATTGCATGGTTCCGGTGGCGACTACTAAAGCACCGCAAAGCTGGTGCTATGTGGAGGATGACTGATAATGGCTGAATACATCGAGCGCGAAGCGTTTTTGAAAGACATCGAAGAGCGATATTGTTTACCATGCAAAGAGGCAGGGAAAGACCACAACGGATGTAAGTGCCGCGCTTGCTGGGTGGACGATATGTGCGGCGAAGTAATAGATGCGCCTGCCGCCGACGTTGCGCCGGTGGTGCATGGGCGGTGGATTCAACCACACTGGAAGAACAGTGATTATTGCTGTGACTGTTCGGAATGCGACGGGGAGGCAATGCACAGAGACTATCAGTGGGATAAAAATGGCATCTACCCTATCTGCCCCAACTGTGGCGCGAGAATGGACGGAGGCGCTGACAATGGCAAGATGGGTTAAGTGCAAAAACAGACTGCCGGAATTTCACGAAGATGTTCTGATGCTGTTTGACAACGGGAACGAAATAAACATGGCGGTTGGCTTCTTGTGTGATATGGACGAGCATATCACATTTTGGTGCGCATATTCCGATTGCGGACTGTATACGTATTGCGATGATTCGCCGTTGTATTGGATGCCGTTGCCAAAGCCGCCAAGGGGGGTGCTCGACGATGCCAAAGCGGATTAACCCACGAAGAGTCCCGCGTACACAAGCTGATGTTGATAAGGCATACAATGATGGCATTGTTGAAGGGCTTAACAGAGGCATCGACTTGATGCTATATGTTCTCATTGACAAGCACGATGCACCAATGGACGACTTGCAGCAGCTTGCTTCCGAACTCAACCATGCTGCCTCTTGTGTTGCTGAGGGATACATCACATGGCCTGACATCAACCTGATGTTAAAGGAATACGGCGTTACTGCCGTACTTGAGTAGGAGGAGAAATGAATGGAAATCAATGTTTGCCCATTGTGCGAGGGAAAGTTGCTGCATACCACGATTATTGCGTCTGTTCTGATTGACAGTCATTACTGCGCGAATTGCGGTTATCGCAGAGAGAAAGTTCGCAAGATGCCCGGAATGAAAAAAGGCCAGTGCGTAAGAGCACGTTACAGAGATATTCGAGTCTGATTTTCGCGGCTGATAAACCAATATGATAACTCCAGAAAATTTTCTTCAAATTTGCTTGACAGGCAGCGTTTCAGACTGCTACGATGTCGTCAACGATAAAACTTACTAAACAGTAAGCGATAGGAGGAAAATCATGAAAGACTTACGGGAAATGATCGAGGCTCTCAACAAGCAGATTTCTTGGGAGCAGGAAGAACTCGGCAAGGAGCTTGCAAGAGTGGCTGAAAAGGCGAACGAAGACCGTGAAACCTCTTACTATCTGGCGGATGTGGAGCGTGTCGTGAATGAGGCGAAGGACACTCAGGCGCGAATCCATGAGCTTGAGATCAAGCGTGATCTTCTGCGCTACGCGCTGGAAGAATTCTAAGGAGGGACAAACAATGAACTTCAAGATCAAAGACGTCTATTCGGACGGAAGCGAAATGTTGATTCGTGAGTTGCAGCTCGATCACGATCTTCGGCGGCTCGGCTACGGCACCGAGCACATCGACTACATCATCACCGCGATCTACGAGAAAGCGAAACGGGATGGCGACCGCATCGAAAAAGATGACCTCGCAAGCATCTGGCAGTAAGGAGGGGCAAGCAATGGGCATGGGTAATGTTTGCACCTTCGGAAAAGCGGAGGGGCTGTACTTCGTGGACAATGATTTCCTCGATGTCTACAGCAAGCTGGTGGACGCAGAGAACAACGTATATGACTGCCGCTCCCTGCGGGACGTCGATGAGGATGGCTACGAGTACGACGAGGTAGAGAGCCAGTGGAAAATGGACGAGTTCCGGTATGAGTTCTGCGAGGCCATGCGCCGGCGCTTCCCAAGCTTCGAGTTCGTCGATAAGTGGATTTCCAACACGAGACTGGCACTCCTCGAAAACGACCTGTTCTACGTTGTCTGCGAGGACAACCAGTGGAGTATGGCAATCGAGCTGATTCAGAAAGAAGGCGAATACGGTGGTGAAGAAAAGGTTGGGCTTCAGATGGGACTGTACCGGAAGTACCTGAAGGGTATTGAAGAGATTCTGCTCGACCTGAACGGCGAGGTTGGAACCTACAAAGGCGCGTGGACAAGCGGCGTCCTCTACAAGATTACATAAGAAAGCGAGGAAAGATCATGGGACAGCAGAAACACGCAGTTTTACTTGTGAGAAAGGTATATCTCACAGATGAGGACATCGACGGCATCATGAGCTGTGCTTTGGACGGTGGTATCACCGCTATGTGGTGCGCGAGAGTTGAAGTCGTCGAAGAAAAGTACCTCGGTGAGTATGCCAGCGATCAGATTTCAAGAGGCGGAAAGCTCCGCTTCTATGACCGAGAGAGCAGCGCTACATGGGTGCTGACCCAAGGCAAGCTGATTCACGGAATCGAACTGGCTTTTATGCAAGGCTACGGTCTGGAATGGTTCGATGAAAACGGGAAGCTGGACATCTTCAACATCGACGCGAACGAAGCGGACACGATGGTGCAGTTTGCCCTATTCGGGGAGTTGGTGTTCTCGTGAAGATCGAGCGAGCCATCGAAATACTAGACCCGGAGCACCGGGAGCGGTACGAGAGCATCGAACCCGTGAATGAAGCCTGCCGGATGGGTATGGATGCGCTAAAAAAACAGATTCCCAAAGCCCTCGACTATGAGGCCGATGGGTACGACACTTCTGGAGAGCTTATCTACGACATCGCTGTCTGCCCGTCCTGCGGCAGACACTTCGAGCTTGACTTCGACGAGGAGGCAAAGTTCTGCCCCGGATGTGGACAAGCTCTTGATTGGAGCAGCAAGCCGAGAGCAGAGAAGGTCGTTGGCTATGTGATTGGGAAGCCTGACACCTGCACTCTGAACGGCAACGTGTATGTGCTCGATGATGAAGGAAACGAGAAGATGTTCAGCACCGAGGCAAAAGCACTTGACTTCCTGATCGCTCACGGATACACGAACAATGACATCGCGTCCGGCGCGGTGTTCATCGAGGAGGTGAAAGAATGACACGAGAGGAGAAAATCAAGGCGGTCATAGACTACTGCAACTCTCAGGGGCGAGATAATTATGTGCAATGCAAATGCCCTCATGATCGGGAGGAGGACTTCTTCTGCCATAAGTACAGTGTTTGCAGTGCGAGCGAAAAAACACTTGACGAGTGGCTCAAAGCGGTGAATCCGCAGAGTCAAGAAAAGGTGAACCATCCTGCCCACTATCAGGGCAAGCATGAGTGCATTGATGAAATGGTCGCTCTGTTTGGCGTGGACGCCGTTATCGGATTCTGCAAGTGCAACGTCCACAAGTACCGCTACAGAGCCGATGCTAAGAACGGTCAGGAAGACCTCGACAAGGCAGACTGGTACATGGACAAGCTGATGGAATTGGAGGCGATGAAGAATGACTGACCTGAAAAGAGCCGCGCTGGATGCGCTCAACAAGCTGTACGTTGATGGCGGCATACCGTATGACACCTACAGCTTGATTTTCGACGGCCTGAACGACGTCGATACCCTGCAAGACCGAGACAATGACCTGAAAGAACTGTGGGAGATGTTCGGCGACGTCCCGATGAACCCTGAAACGGAGTGTATGGAGGAAGCATTTCTCGGCTTCCCGGCTGGTACGCACCGCGAGGAAATCTGGCATTGGTTCGATGAGCGATACAGCAATGGTGTCTACGCTCTAATGTATGGTGGAAGCGGTGCTCTGGATGAACGGCTCAAGGCGGCAGAAGAAGTTATCGGGAGCGCATATGGGGCTGGCGGTGAATATGTCGATCAGCTGATTTCCCGGTACTGGGAGAAATACTGCCTGAAAGGAAGATAGTGAAATGCTGAAAATTGAAAACGTAGAGGTCGTTGGCTGGGAAGCAGCCGTCCGTGGGATGCGGAATCCGAAAAACTCATGGGAGAAGAGCGACAGCTCTGTCGTTGATGGTCATAGCTTTTTCGTCGGTGATAACGATTTCGCATTGATGCGCACACTCGCCAACGCTGGAACAGATCACGGGAAATTCATGAGGATGATTCATGTTCAGTGCGACATCACAGCACCGTTGTATTGGTGGAAAGAAGCAGACCAGTACAAAGTCGGGACAGTTACAGATTCGTGCAGCACGATGCACAAGATTCACGCAAAGGAATTTGCCATTGAAGATTTTTCCGATGAACACTTAGAGACTGGGTGGCTGGCTTGCTTGGACGATACCATTATTCCGCTTTTGAACAGAGCGAGAACAAAATTCATTGAAACCAAAGATAAACGCTATTGGTGGCAGATGATTCAGCTTCTTCCGTCTAGTTACAACCAGCTTCGGACGTTGGATTTGAACTATGCTGTGCTGAAAAACATCTACCACGCCCGGAAAGATCACAAGCTTGATGAATGGCACACGTTCTGCGATTGGATTGAGTCGCTCCAGTGTTCCGAGCTTATTACCGGGAAGGAGAAGAAGTGAATGTGCATTAGACGCGGAGATATCTACTATGTGAACCGCAGTACAGATTACCAAACCGTTGGTAGCGAGCAGTGGCCGGGTCGTCCTGCTATTGTTGTATCCAGCGACCAAATCAACGCCAGCTCAGATGTTCTTGAGGTTGTATACCTCACAACACAGCCCAAAGAAGAGCTTGCAACGCACGCGCATATTCGCAGTGCGAAGAAGCCGTCTGTTGCATTGTGTGAGCAAGTTACAAGCGTCTCATACGAGAGACTTGGAGACTATGTTGGGCGCTGCACAGATCTCGAAATGCAGATGGTCGATACGGCAATCGCTATCAGCCTCTGTGTCGGCTATGATACTGCTGCTGAAAGCACCGGGGACTCTCTCGACAAGAAGAACGAGCGCGAAGAAATCATTCGCCTCCAGACTGAAAGAGATATGTATAAAACAATGTATGAGCAGATGCTTAATCGTCTGCTTCCAAAGAACTGAAAGGAGACAATAAGATGAAAGTTATGCTTGATGAAGGCGCAAAGATGCCTACCAGAGCGCATGAAACAGATGCCGGCCTTGACCTGTACTCGAGAGAAGACTGCATTGTCGAAGCAAAGGAATCTGCCACATTTGATACCGGCGTTCATATTGCTATTCCTAGCGGATTTGTTGGGTTCCTCAAGAGCAAAAGCGGATTGAACGTAAAGCATGGCCTTATCAGCGACGGCGTTATCGATGCCGGATACACCGGAAGTATTGTGGTTAAGCTGTACAACCTCAGCGGGTGTGATTACAAGATCAAAGCCGGAGACAAGATCACGCAGCTCGTTATTCTGCCGGTTGCGACAGCGCCGCTTGAGCTTGCTGATTCGCTTGATGACACCGACCGAGGCGCTAATGGATTCGGGAGCAGCGGCCGATGAAGTCAGTAAAGCTAATCCTCAAAATGTGTGCTCTCCCCGCACTCATGACCATCAAGTCTGTTGAAATCTGTACGAAGGCTACAGTAGCAGCTATAAATCCTGTAAAGAATAAGTTTAAGGGCTGATAAACGATGCAGTTTAACACAGAGAATATTGACAGCAATAAACAGCCACGATATACTTGCACCATAATAAATGTTGGAGGTGATATCGTGACGCCAACTGAAATCTGTAAAGACCTGATTGACAGAAGCCCTCTACAGCAGAAAGAAGTCGCTGAGAAAATGGGGTGGTCTCAGCAGAGAATTTGCAACAAGTTGAGACGCAACGATCTGTCTGTCGATGAGTTCAGCAAACTACTCGGCATCCTCGGTTACGAGATGAGAATCGTAGAAGTTGATACGAGCGATGAGGTTAGCGCTCGAAGAAAGGGCGTCGGAGCACGCCTAAAGATGATGGTGAACGGCGTAAAGTATGATACATACAAGTCAGATGCCATTTGCCATTCGGACGAGAGCAAGGATGTCTTCTGCGAACTGTATCGTGATGAGCAAGGAAGATACTTCGTTGCCACCTATGTAAAATGGGATGGTGGCGTAAGTTCCATCTCTCCAATCGGAGACGAAGATGCGAACAGACTGATTGAACAACTTTGCGAATGATATTTGGCAGGGCTGAAAATGCCCTGCCGATATTTTTTTGCCCATAAGGTAAACACATACGATAATTCCAGAAAATTTTCTCAAAATTTGCTTGACTGGTAGAGCGTAAGGCTGCTACGATATCGTCAACGATAAATCTTACTAATCAGTAAGTATTGGAGGAAAATCAAATGGAATTCATCGAGATCAGAACCGTTGGCGCAAGCGACATCCGCAAGCTGTGCATCAAGAACGATTGGTACACCAGAGGAACCAACGACCAGTACCGGCATCTCCAGCTTGACCTCTGCGAGTGGAAGGACAACCTCACCACCGAAGACATCGTTGAGATCGCAGAAGACATCATTGCTCACAGCGATATCGAGGCCGATGGCCGCACGGAAGCGGAAGTCATCGAGAGCGTGGCGTTCGAGATCATGCGTGTCTGCAACAACTTCATCACCGTTAAGGAGGGCTGAAAAATGATGTACAACGAATTTCTGGCAGGAACCGGAGCACCCGAAAACAAGGAGTCCTACAACCAGTACAAGCTGATCGAAAAGATTTACATGGACTGCGAGCAGATGAGCAAGGCGGAAGCCTACAGCATCTGGAAGAAGACCTACGGCAAGGAACTGAAAGCCCGGAAGAAGAGAATGGCTGACCGCGCCAAGATGCTTCTCTCCCCGGTGGAAGAGTTCGAGGCACTGCCCGATCAGGAGCAGACGAGAATCGCACGGGAGCTGAACCGGATGGCTCACAAGGCTTGGTACGAGGGCGACGAAAGCAGCTACTCGTTCTGCGCAAGTGGCAGATGCTACACAGACACCTACGGTATCGTCTGGTTCATAAAGCAGACCGGCTGGGCACTCAATGGCAATGCTGTTTATGGCCTGTTCGCTTATGTTGATGGTACGATTCGGGATGCTCACTACAGAGCTTGAAAAGGAGGGAAAAGCAATGAAACACGGCATGACTATCAAAGAAGCAGCACATGAATGGGTGCGTGAGATGAATGCAATTCCTCGCAGTGTTGCCGAAAAGCTGATGAGCATCGACGAAGATGACATTTACGAGGTGACTGAGCCTGCGGTTGGTGACAGAGTTTACTGCTATCAGCCGCTGAGCGAGCGCTGCGGCGAGATCGAGGACATCTACGAGGATGGCCGCTATCATATCCGCCTTGACAATGATACATATACAGACGCTGACAGTGATGACTTCACTGTCGAGCGAGATTGCTGGTTGCCAATGTGGGGGACGATGTGGACGTTTGGTGATATCTGCGATGACTGGTGGTTAGAAAAGAACGACGGAATCAAGATCATGTCCGAATGCGGATTTCGTATCTATGAGTCTGATGATTTTGGCTTCATCTTTGGAATCGACGGAGCTGGATACGACTTCTACGAGGCACACTGGATTCCGCTCTACAAGGCGCGTGGCCTGAAGTGGCACGATGCAGAGGATTAAATAAGGTTGTAAGAAACGAAAATGGAGCGGAAGCCTCCGCTTCCGAACAGAAATTTTGTTTTGTGCCAGATGATTTTTGTTGCACGGCCGGAACAGAACAGGACTATTGAACAAGAGGAACACGAACATGAAATACAGTGACATTATCAAAAATATTGATGATATTTTCGATTATTTCAAGTTTCATAGTAAGAACCTGACAAAAACACAGGAATACAAACTGGACGATCTGAGAAACTTGATCCACGAATTGAGAATTGCAATGGAGGATAAAAAATGATTAGAGAATACAGAACTATCCGCGAATGTGCAGAACTTTGGGTGAATGGATTCGATGAAATCGACGTCGGAATGATCGACAAATTGATGATGCTTGAACCGGATGATTGGGAAGAAGTCACGCTTCCTTCCCTGTCGGATCGTGTCTATGTGTATGATATGCCTGCTGACGTTGAAACGGATGAAAGATACGGCGATATCGTCGGCATTGAAACCGATGAAGGCGAACTGAGTTATGCAATTTATGATATTCGGCTGGACGATGGAACGCACGTGTCTGTTAACAGCGGATGCTTTGACGTTGAACGCGAAGATGAAATCTTGTGGGCATGGCAGTTTTCCGATGCTATTGATAAACATTGGATTGCAGAACAGGACGGTATTGAAGTACTTTCACGTTGCGGATTCCGTGTTCTCCGTTCTGGTCAGTTTGGCTATTTCTTCTGCATTGATGGCAGTGGCTATGATTATTATGAAGCGCATTGGATTCCGTTGTATAAGGCAAGCGGCCGCGAATGGCACGACGTAGAGGATTAAATAAGGAGGTACATATAAAATGAAAACTTGGAAGATTCCTGTCGCGTGGGCAATGGTGGGTGTGATTAACGTAGAGGCAAAAACGCTTGATGAAGCAATCGAAATTGCAAAGGATGATGCTGGCGTCATCCCTATTCCTGACAACGGAACATTTCTCGATGGATCGTGGGAAGTAGATTGTTCAGATTCGGCCTATATTCGTGAATGGTATAACGGCAATAAACAGGATGAAACAGCGGCTGAGGAATAAACGATGGGTATTACACTAATGGAAGCGCTTGAAAAGGCAGGCTATCCGCGTGAACAGATGTTCAATCACTGCTCCGACCTGTATGTGTTCATCACGCCGCTCACGAAGCGAGTCGTCGATAAGTGGTTCAATGATGAGGGGCTGAACAAGAGCCTGTTCGTCAATACCTTCCGCGATCAGATCACAGGGAATGGGATGTACGACATTGCCTTCCAGTACACGCCGTACTTTGAGGAGAAAGCGAGAAAATCGAAATGAACGATATGCAGATTGAAATGTGGGACGCTCTGTGTGAGCTTTCCGGTGAGGAGGCTGCGCGGATGTTCACCGACTACTACGGGAACCAGCTGCTCGATGATGGCTTCCGTGCTTTCCTCTGCGAAGAGGGTGTGATGCCTGAAATTGATGGCGAGGATGAAGATGAATAAAGTGCTGCTGAAAGAGAATGACTTGCAGTTCCTGCTCCAATGGAGGGACGAACACAAAGACCTTGTTCGTCTCGGTGTCGCACCGATGAAAGCTGTGAAGATCATCTGCGTGGACAGCGGATTCACAATTACCGGCATCCGAGAGGAAAAGGAACTGCGGTTGACTGTCAACGAGAATGGCAAAGGCATTGGAAATCTCAAGTTCGAGCTGCTGGAAGATGGGTTGTGCAAGCTGGTGAGGGACACAACGAAGCTGAGCAAAGAAAACCGGCAGGCTGTCCTGACCGTCTACTGCTCGATGATGGCTCTGGTCGTGTTCGGAAAGTTTACCGTGGACGTCGGCCAGAACGATGCGCGGAAAAAGGAAAGCCGTCCTACAAAGCCCACAAAGAGCCACAAAAGAAGCCAACGGAACGGGGTCACTTACATACTCTGTACTACCGGCAATGAGCTTCAAATGATGGCAAAAGGCTCACACAGAAGCCCACGCGGTTCCTTCTCTGTCCGTGGACACTACCGCCATTACAAAAGTGGGAAGGTTGTCTGGATTGACGAGTACCAGAAAGGAACCGGGAAGGCCAAAAAAGGAACGACATACAAGCTGAAGAAGGAGGTGAATTGATAATGTACACCTGCGAACAATGCAAGTTCTTCCCGGACTGCGAGAAGATGTTCGACATGAACCCTCATGAATATCGTGAGGATGGCGTCCATATGCAGTTTGTGAGCGAGGTCGAAAAGAAATGCGACGAGTTCGGCAGCGCCCGCGTGTACAAGCGCCAGTATGTAAATTATGATGGTACGCTGACAGACTTCGCGTTGCGCTCTCTGAGTGCCATGGAGGCCATGAACTACGACCGAATAACAGATAAGTTCCTCGATACACTGTCCGAAGAGCAGCTTACTGCGCTTACGCTCAAGATTTTTGAGGCGCAAAGGAGAAGGGAGAAAAACTGATATGCCTACTGAAGAGATGAAGAAAGAGTTCGATTACATTCTGGAGTTCATAGAGGGCGGCGACTTCGTTCAGTTCGTCGAGGTGAAGCAGCTGAGAGCACTCTGGACGGCGTTCTGCTTGCATCACGGACTCGACCCTGACACGAGCACCTACAACTGTTACGCCCTCGAAATGTGGAACTATCTAGAGGAGAATTTGACCTGCCCGTGGTCGTCTGATAAATTCGAGAATTTCGACCTGTTTATGGGCGCGAACCTGTGCTGAAAATTGCGGTATGCGTTGATTTCAGTGTTGGCTTGTGCTAGAATAAACGAAAACGTTAAGGAATAGCACCCCGGCGAGCGGAAAAATAGGGAGCAGCATCCTGCTTCCCGTAAGCATAGGGGACGCCATGTTCATCGCCGATGGCCTCGATGCCGGCGGCGC
>ULTU01067713.1_pt1 | contig 53094 bp, 45 predicted proteins | sample 1957861 | NCBI WGS metagenome assembly ULTU01 (sample SAMEA4835742, study PRJEB28245) | human gut metagenome | biome: gut microbiome; material: fecal sample | place: Denmark | collected 2008
GCAAGGAGGGCTACGACGCAGAGCTGGCGCTGCTCCGGGAAAAACACGCCGAGACAGAAGACCGCATCAAACGGCTGGTGGAGTCCCTGTCCGTTGCCAGCGACACCTCTGCGAAGTACGTCATGGAACAGATCGACGCGCTCCATCAGGAGAGCGAGACCCAGCAGCTGCGCCTCGCCGAGCTGGAAGCCCTCACCGAACAGAGCCGAATGCTCCATCAGGAGTTTGCCTTCCATCAGGAGATGATCGAGTCGTTTGCCAGCGCGGCGGATTCTGCCACGCTGGAGGAAAAACGCCGCCTGCTGCGCACCATCGTCAAAAAGGTGGTCTGGGACGGCAAAAATGCCTATGTTTACCTCTTTGCGGAAGATAGAGAGGCGGATTTGCCCCCTGTTGAGCAACCTATGTATCCGTTGGGAGAGGATAGCGAATGAAATACTTATGCACTTCAGAAGCCAGAAAAAGTCCATGTGTGACGTAAGTCTCTCGGAAGTCCTTGACACGGATGGTGATGGCAACAGCTTATCGCTCATGGATGTTCTGTCTCAGGATGATGAGATGAGCGAGAGGATTGGCGAGCTTGAGCTGTGCGAAAAACTCAAAGGACTTGTAAGCAGCGCACTTGATGAGAGGGAGGCAAGGATAATTAAGCTCCGCTACGGCCTTGACGGCAGTCCGCCCATGACACAGCGTGAGACGGCAAAAGCATGCGGAATAAGCCGCTCTTATGTCAGCCGTATTGAAAAGAAAGCGCTTGCCAGGCTCCGAGCAGAGCTCGGCGATGACGACAGGATATAATGCTCTTGTATAAGCCTTTGGTTTGTGGTAAAATAACATGAAATTTTATGAGGAGGTGAGCCTAAATGCGTATAAAGAAAACGGTGTGGACCTTTTTCATGATCATAATGGCTGCCATGCTGGTGCTTATAATAAACTCACGCGTTCAGCTCACCTCTGAAGTAGTTGTAGGCGGAGCGGACTCTGTGTTCGTTAAGACTGACGGCCTTAAGGATCCAATGGACGAATATCAGTCGTCTGACAAGGTCTCGCTTGAAAAATACACGGATCTTGAGTTTCCGGTGACAACTATCACCGAGTGGCAGTATATACTTATAAACAGCTCCACTCCGATCAAGTCATACGCTCCGGCAGTGAAGCAGTTTGGATCGGGCGGACCGTATGTTGATAAGCGCATTATCGAAAGCCTTTCGTCTTTTGTGTCTGCCGCGAAGGAGGCGGGCTTTGAGCCGTATATTAGCGCCGGCTACAGATCATATGCCGATCAGCAGCAGCTGTTTAACGAAAAAGCATCCGAGCTGAGCAAAAACGGGGCATATACCTACGAAGAAGCGCAGAGCATAGCAGCCGAAATTGTCGCAAAGCCCGGAACGAGCGATCATCAGACCGGCCTTGCCGTTGATATTTTAGACAAAGAATATGAAGTGCTCGACTATAGCCAGATGGACACTAAATTTTTCGATTGGCTCAACGCTAACTGCGCACAGTTCGGCTTTATTAAACGCTATCCCGGTAACAAAAAAAGCGTTACCGGCTGGGATGAGCCGTGGCACTACAGGTACGTCGGCAAGGAAGCTGCGGAGTTTATCATGAAAAACGGTATGTGCCTTGAGGAATTTGTCGCGCATTACAAATAATCGACGCAAAAAATACTTGCAATCACGGTATTTTGATGTTATTATAGTAAGGTAAGTCAGTAAGCATGCAAGAGTGGGTCACAGCCCACTCTTTTTGTTGAGCATTTTACGGATGATAGAATCAGGAGCTGTTTATGAGTAAGATCAGTGATAAAGTCGAGGCGCTCGCACGGCCTGTGGTCGAGGAAGAAGGCTGCAGGCTGTGGAGCGTTGAATATATTAAGGAAGCCGGCACATGGTATCTGAGAGTTTATATTGATAAGGACGGCGGAGTCGGCATTGCCGACTGCGAGGCAATAAGCCGCAAACTCGATCCGATACTTGACGAGGCAGATCCCGTGCCCGGCAGCTATGTGTTTGAGGTCGGCTCTGCCGGAGCGGAGCGTGAGCTCAAGCGCCCGTCGGATTTCGAGCAGTTTATGGGCTCGGAAATCGAGGTCAAGCTGTATCGTCCGTATGAGGGAAGGAAAACTCTCGTCGGCTTGCTTGAAGAATACAGCGACGGAGATCTGACGGTTTCCGGAATTGATCTGAAGAAGGAACAGATCGCGCAGGTAAAGCTGCACGTAACCATATAAATAAGAAGAGGTATATTGGAAATGAACGCTGAATTTTTCTCCGCTATCGAAGATCTTGAAAAAGAAAAGGGCATACCCAGAGAATACATGTATGACAAGATAAAGCAGGCCATGCTGGCCGCTTTCCGCCGTGATAATCCCGAGTGTGCGGATAATGTTGATATCCTGCTCGATGAGGACAGAAAACGCATCGAGATGTATGTCAACAAGGTTGCCGTCGAGCAGGTAGAGGATCCCGCCCTGGAGATAGACCTTGAGGCGGCAAAAAGGGTGACCAAGCGCGCAAAGCTCGGCGATACCATAAAAATACCTGTTGAGACGAAAAAGTTCGGCCGTATCGCAGCGCAGGCTGCAAAGCAGGTCATAATCCAGGGAATCCGCGAGGCTGAGCGAGGCATCGTGTATGAGGAATTCACCTCCAAGGAGCACGAGATACTCACCGGCGTCGTATCACGCATCGAACCCAGGACAGGAAGCGTTTCCATCCGCATCAGCTCCAACAGCGAGTATACCGAGGCGATGCTTGCTCCCAACGAGAGGATCAAGACCGAGCCGCTTAAAGAGGGCGACCGCATAAAGGTCTATGTCGTCGAGGTCAGAAATTCCACCAAGGGCCCGCAGGTACTCATAAGCCGTACTCACCCCGGCCTTGTAAAGCGCCTGTTTGAGCTCGAGGTTCCCGAAATATTCGATGGCACGGTCGAGATAAAGTCAATTGCCCGTGAAGCGGGCAGCCGTGCAAAGATGGCCGTTTGGTCCACCGATCCCGATGTTGACCCGATCGGCGCGTGCGTAGGCCCGAAGGGCGGCCGTGTTGCGAGTATAGTAGAGGAGCTCGGCGGCGAGAAGATCGACATTATAAAATACAGTGAGATCCCCGAGGAGTATATCGCGGCGGCGCTTGCTCCCAGCGAGGTAATAAGCGTCACGATGCTCGAGGACGGCAAAAGCTGCCGTGTCATAGTTCCCGACAGCCAGCTGTCCCTTGCCATCGGCAAGGAAGGGCAGAACGCACGTTTGGCCGCAAGACTTACCGGATATAAGATCGATATAAAGCCAGAGTCTGAGGCATAAGGGAAAGGAGGCAGCCGCAGTGCAGAAGAAAATACCCATGAGGCAGTGCTTGGGCTGCCGGGAAATGAAGCCGAAGCGCGAGCTTATCCGTGCGGTGAAATCACCGGACGGGGAAGTAAATCTGGATTTTAAGGGCAAGATGCCCGGCAGGGGTGCATATCTATGCCCGAACGGCGAGTGCCTTAAAAAAGCTATGAAGTCTAAGGCGCTGGAAAGAGCTTTTTCAGTTCAGATACCTGAAGAAATATATGAAGAGCTCAGGCAGCAGATGGAGGCAAAACCATGAGAGAAAAAGCCTTAAATCTGCTGGGACTCATGCGCAGGGCCAATGCACTGAGCATCGGCGAGGAGGATACGGGCTCGGCAGTCAGGGAGCATGCGGCAAAGCTCGTGCTTCTTGCGTCGGATGCATCGCCGAATGCGAAAAAGCGCGCTGCCGGATACATGTATGGCAGCAAAGCGCCGCTCATAACCGCTCCGTTTACAAAGGAAGAGATATCCTTACACGTCGGGAAAAGCGGCTGCTCGATGGCGGCGGTGTGCGATATCGGTTTTGCCAACGCGTTTATGAAGCTGTTGTGTGAGATATCGCCTGCTGAGTACGATGAAGCGGCTCAAACGATACAAAGACGCGCAATCGAGAGCAAAAAGCGCAAAAACGACAGCATCAGACTGAAAAACAAGAGGATAGGTAAAAGGAGGACCAATGCATGAGCATGATTAATAAATATAGAGTACACGAGGTAGCAAAGGATTTTAACACCACATCCAAGGTAATAACTCAGATATTAACCGACTATGCTACAACTCCTAAAAACCATATGCAGGTTCTTGAGAATAACGAGCTGGATGTAATATTCGAGTATCTTACCCAGCATAATCAGGCGGGCAGCCTTGCTGATATCTTTGCGTCCGCACCCAAGGCAGAGGAAACAAAGCCTGCCGAGAAAAAGCAGGAAAAGGCAGCGCCGCAGCAGCATGCCGGTAAAGCAGCCGCACAGCCCGCACCTTCGAAGAAGGAAAAAGAAAATAAGCCGCATGTTCCGCGCCAGGTGGCGGAAAAGCGAGTTGTCGACACCCGCGGCAGCGCGGCGGTGAATATAGCCAAATACGACGAAAAATTCGATAATATGGCCGGCGATAAGAACCGCAGCCGTGACCGCGACCGTAAGGGCGGCAAGGAAAAGATCGTAAACAAGGCAAAGCAGCGCCAGCAGGGTCAGGCCGCTTCCGCAAAGCGCCGCCAGGAGGAGCGTGACAAGATGCAGAAGCTCCAGCTTGAGATAGCTAAAAAGCAGCAGCTCAAGGTCATGATCCCGGATGAGATCAATGTCGGTGAGCTGGCGTCGAGAATGAAAAAGTCGGCGGGCGAGGTCATAAAGCGCCTGATAAAGCTCGGAGTTTTTGCCTCCGTTTCCGATGTGGTCGATTATGATACAGCGGCGCTCGTAGCGATGGAGTTTGGCTGCAAGGTTGAAAAGGAGGTCGTCATATCGGTCGAGGAAAAGCTCATTGACGATCATAAGGACAGTGCCGATGAGCTTGTCGGCCGTGCCCCCGTTGTCGTCGTCATGGGTCACGTTGACCACGGCAAGACCTCACTGCTTGACTATATCCGTCATGCAAATGTCGCCTCCGGAGAGGCGGGCGGCATAACTCAGCACATCGGTGCATACACTGTTGAAATTAACGGCAGCCCCATAACCTTCCTGGATACGCCGGGACATGAAGCGTTCACCTCAATGCGAGCCCGAGGCGCTATGGTAACCGATATCGCGATCCTCGTAGTTGCGGCCGACGACGGAATAATGCCGCAGACAATTGAGAGCATCAACCACGCAAAGGCTGCCGGCATCCCGCTCGTCGTTGCCATCAACAAGATGGATACCGTCGGTGCAGACCCCGAGCGTATAAAGCAGCAGCTGACAGAGTACGATATAGTTCCAGAGGAATGGGGCGGCGATACCATAGTCTGCCCGATCTCTGCAAAGACCGGCGAGGGCATAGATAATCTTCTTGAAAACCTTGTAATTCTTGCAGAGGTTCAGGAGCTCAAGGCAAACCCGAACCGTGCCGCAAAGGGTACTGTTATCGAAGCAAGGCTCGATAAGGGCCGCGGCCCGATCATGACCGTTCTCGTTCAAAACGGTACGCTCAAGCTCGGCGATATCATCATTGCAGGCACGGCTGTCGGCCGCGTCCGTACAATGATAAACGACAAGGGTGTGCGCATAAGCGAGGCAGGCCCCTCTGTACCCGTTGAGATATCCGGTATGTCCGAGGTGCCCAGTGCGGGTGATACCTTCAATGCCGTTGCCGACGAGCGCATGGCCCGTGAGCTTGTTGAGGAGCGCAAGACCCAGCAGAAGAACGCAGCCTTCGGCAGCAGCAAGAAGGTGAGTCTTGAGGATTTGTTCAGTCAGATCCAGGCCGGTGAAATGAAAACTCTCAACATTATCGTCAAGGCCGATGTCCAGGGCTCCGCCGAGGCGGTCAAGGCATCACTTGAGAAGATCACCAACGACGAGGTGCGCGTAAAGGTTATCCACAGCGGCGTCGGCGCGATAAATGAGTCGGATGTTATGCTTGCCGCGACCTCCGGAGCTATCATCGTCGGCTTTAATGTCCGACCCGATAGTGCCGCTCGTGACAACGCGGCTCGCGCAAATGTAGATATGCGCATGTACCGTGTAATCTATGACTGCATCAACGAGATAGAGGCTGCCATGAAGGGTATGCTTGCGCCGAAGTTCGCGGAAGTCATTATCGGCCACGCTGAAGTACGCGAGACCTATAAGGTTTCCAAGGTCGGCACAGTTACCGGATGCTATGTACTCGACGGTAAGATCCAGCGAGGCTGCTCGGTACGCGTGCTCAGAGACAATATCGTTATCCACGAGGGCGAGCTTGCGTCGCTGCGCCGCTTCAAGGACGACGTTAAGGAAGTCGCCAGCGGCTATGAGTGCGGCATGCAGGTCGAAAAATTCAACGATATAAAGGTCGGCGACGTTATCGAGTGCTTCGTCATGGAGCAGATAAAAGTCTGATAAATCACTTTGGGCGGCCTTTCGGGCCGCCCGACTCATAGATACAGGAGAAGAAAAAATGCCTTCAAATAAACTGGCAAGAACAAATGACGATATTCAGCTTGTCATGAGCAGGCTTTTGCGCGAGATAAAGGATCCACGCGTAAATCAGGGCATGATAAGCGTGACACGCGTTGAGACCACAGGTGATATGCGCTATTGCAAGATATGGCTGTCGGTCATGGGACTTCAGAACGAAAAGGAGTTCAAAAAGGGGCTCAAGTCTGCGTCCGGCTGGCTCAGACGTGAGCTTGGCAGCTCGCTCAAGCTGCGCAACACGCCGGAACCGTTGTTCGAGCTCGATCACAGCATTGAATACGGCGCGCATATAAACGAGATAATAAACCACCTTGATATAAAACACGACGAGGACGAGGTATGAATATCAGAGAATGCGCCGCGTGGCTCTGTGAGCATGATAACATTCTGCTGTTAACGCATGTCCGCCCGGACGGAGATACGCTCGGAGGAGCGGCCGCTCTGTGCTCGGCTCTGCGCAGAATGGGGAAAAAAGCCGCACTCTATAACAATCCGGATATAACGCCGAAATATATGAAGTATGTTAAGGACTATATTGCCGACAGCTTTGAGTACAGCCGAACTGTGGCGGTCGATGTTGCCGAGGCGCATATGCTGCCTACGGGTTTTATCGGTGGAGTTGATGTTTGCATAGATCACCACCCGTCGAACTCGCATTATGCGAAGGAGCTGCTGCTTGACGGCAGCAAGGCCTCCTGCGGAGAGATAGTGCTGAAGGTCATAAAGGAAATGTGCGGCAGCGTTACCGCGCAGGAAGCAAGCCTTTTGTACATGGCCGTGTCTACCGACTGCGGTTGTTTCCGCTATGCAAACGTAACGAGCGAGACCTTTGCCGCGGCAAGTGAGCTTCTTACCCTCGGCGCCGAGGTGCGTAAGCTTAACTTTGACCTCTTCCGTCAGGTTTCACGTGCCCGCATGACGCTTGAGGGCAGCATGCTTTCGGGGCTTAAATATTTTTTTGACGGCAAGGTCGTCGCTGCGACGGTAACACGCAAAATGATGCAGGATGCCGGTGCAACTGAAAATGACTGTGATGATATAGCAGGGCTCCCGGGCAAGGTCGAGGGCTGTGTCGTAAGCCTTGTTATCCGCGAGACGGATGACAATAAGTGCAAGGTCTCGGTCAGATCGCACGAGATTTTCGACAGCAGCGCTCTATGCGCCCGCTTCGGCGGCGGCGGCCACAGGATGGCGTCCGGCTGCACGATTACGGCATCCCCCGAGGAAACGCTTGACATGCTCGTATCGGCAATAGGCGAGGTACTTTGATGAACGGCATCATCCTTGTCGATAAGCCGCAGGATTGGACGAGCCACGATGTTGTCGCCAAGCTGCGCGGCATGCTGCACGAGCGGCGGATAGGCCACTCGGGAACGCTTGACCCGCTTGCGACGGGGCTTCTTGTAGTGTTCGTCGGCAGAGCCACGCGCGCTGTGGAGTTTGCCGAGGCCGACAGCAAGGAGTATATTGCAGGGCTGCACCTCGGAGTTAGCACCGATACGCAGGATATAACAGGCAATATTGTTGCCGAATCTGCCGCGCTGCCCGATGAAGCAGCGCTGCGTGAAGCGATAGGACGATTTATCGGAGATATAGAACAGATACCGCCCATGTATTCGGCGATAAAGATAGGCGGCAAAAAGCTGTACGAGCTCGCGAGGAGAGGGGAGAGCGTTGAACGCGCTCCGAGAAAAATCACAGTCTCGGCTATTGATATTGCCGGCAGAGACGGCGATGATTACATCCTTAACATCTCCTGTTCAAAGGGCACATATGTGCGCACACTGTGCAGCGACATCGGCGAAGCTCTCGGCTGCGGAGCCTGTATGAGCAGCTTGAGGCGAACGCGGGCAGGTGTGTTTTCGGTCGACGATGCTCACAGCCTTGCCGATATCGAGACTACCGTGCGCGAGGGTAGACTTTCCGATATTATTTTACCGGTGGACACGCTGTTTGCGTCTTTTCCGAAGCTCACTGTCAGCCAAAGCGCGGCAAAACGCCTGAAAAACGGGAATATTATAAAAATCTCCGCAGAGGACGGAGAGTACAAGGTATATTCGGATTCAGACGAATTCCTGCTGCTCGGCAGAGTCGAGTGCGGAAAACTGAAAACTATAAAAAGCTTTTATGAGGTAAGCTGATGACAAAACAGAAAGTAATGGCGCTCGGTTTTTTCGACGGCATCCATGTAGGCCATGCTGCGCTTATTAATATGATTAAGCAGCGTGCTGATGAAACCGGGGCTGAGCCTGCCGTACTCACCTTCGATGTCCACCCGGACAATTTGGTTTTCAACAAGACCGTTCCGCTCATAAACAGCGCCGAGGACAGAAAACACATACTCAAGCGCTGCTTCGGCATAGATGAGGTCGTTGTCATTCACTTTAACCAGCGCGTTATGCGCATGGATTGGCAGGCTTTTCTCAATGAAATAATAGACGAAATGAATCTGCGCTGTATAGTGGTCGGACATGATTTCCGCTTTGGCTATAAGGGCCTCGGCACGGCTACGAAGCTTAAGGAATATTGCGAGGGGCGCGGTGTCGGATGTGATATTATACCCGCCGTATGCCGTGACGGAGTCATTGTTAGCTCAACGCTTATCCGCCGGCTCATTGAAAGCGGCGAGATGGAAAAGGCGAATGAATACCTCGGCCATCCGCACACGCTCACCGATGTTGTCCGCAGCGGCTACCACCTCGGAACGCAGATGGGCACACCGACTATCAACATGGGCTTTCCGCAGGGGATCATCATCCCGCGCCACGGCGTTTACGCTGCCAAAGCTTATATCGACGGGCAGGAGTACATGTCGGTCACGAATGTCGGCATCCGCCCGACCGTGAGCGATTCCGGCAATGTCAATGTCGAGAGCTTTCTGCTCGATTTCCGGGGAAATCTCTATGGTCATCAGGCGCGCATAGATTTTTATAAATTCCTGCGCCCCGAGCATAAGTTTGCCGATGTTGAAGCTCTCGCGGCTCAGATAAAGAGTGATGCCCAAACCACGCGCGAGTATTTTGAAAGCTTAAAGTAAATAAAAGTCAAAACCGGCAGAGCCAGCTCTGCCGGTTTTTTGCGCAAAAACCGCAGCTGTCAAAAGGTATACCTTTTGACAGTCAATCAATTTACGTGCTTTTCGTGGTCAAAAACGAATTTTTTAATCAAATCAAGGCTTTTTACCAAAAAATTTTACACAACATCTTGCAATTTTGACTATTTTCAGCTATCATGACATTAGAAAACCGCAACCGTCAAAAGGTATACCTTGTGACAGCTATGCGGGAAAATATCGGGAGGAAAATATGAAGAAACGAATACTGAGTGTTATTCTTATAGTTGTTCTTATAATGAGCTTTGCGTCCTTGGGTTCGTTTGATGCCAAAGCAGCGGCAGCAAAAGCTGTAAGTGAGGATACTGCTCAGAGTAATCTAAATGAGTTAATCAATGCACTTAGCGGAAAATATTTTACTGTAAATCAAAAAGCGTGCTCAAAAGGAGAAAGTGGGCATGGCTGTAAGAATTGCGGTATGATAAACGTAATTAAGGAAGCATGGCTAAGAGATACCGTTAAGCGAGTTCCTACTTCAACAAACTCAGGCTTCAAGCATTACTACTATGATACTTCGTTAACGCGCGGTCAATCGTGTTGCGGTTTTGCAAACTTTGCGGGGTGGTATATTTTTTCTGCAAATTCTAGTGATATAGTCAGGTTTTCCAAACTTAAAGATGGTAGCTTTAATGGTTCAACCATGTCAATAGCAAGACCAGGTGATGTTCTCCGATTTGGCGATGTTACATCTAAAAGTAAACATTCAGCAGTATTTGTATCTACATATTCGGATGGAATTGTTGTACTTGACTGCAATTGGAATATTGGCAGTGGGAATTGCAAAGTTCAAAAGCACAAAATAGCATATAATAAGTATAAATATGTTACTATTTCTCGAGCTGATAACTACATAATCAATGGAAACACCGGAGATGCTGGAAAGTATGACGTTGTTGATTTCAATGCAACAGGCATTGTAAGATGCATTGAAAAGCGAGTGTTTTCAGAGCCTATAAGCTCATCAAATCAAACAAGGACTATATATGAAAATGAAACTATAAATATAGTTGGTTATGTGCATAATTCAAATGGTGACGTTTTTTACAAAACAGACAAAGGTGATTTTGTCCACAATATTTATTTTGAAATAACGTCGTACGAAGAACTACCTCCTTCAAACTATTGCGTTGCAAAAATGAAGGTGATGTGCAATCAGAAGACCGTTAGAGACTATCCGGATTCATCTTCGGCTGTGCGTGCAACTGTAAATAAGGGTGACGTTGTTGATGTCGTTGGATATATATACAACACGCCAGGCAATCTGTGGTACAGCATTAAAGTGGGCACAGGAACTGCCTATATTCACAGCAGTTATCTTGCTGTAGTTTCGTCTGATAGGCGAACTCCATCCGATTATGCAGACACGCAACTTGAAGTCCTTGCCGCAGAAAAAGGTATATATGATTCCCCAAAAAGCAATTCTAATCGGAGCGGGGAATATATCAAGGGTGAGGTTTTTAACACTATTGGATATGTATATAACCAATATGGCAACTTGTGGTATGTTAACGATAGCGGCAAGTGCATTTATTCAAGCTATTTAAAGTCGGATCCCGGAGCAAATCTGCCATCGAATTATGATTCTATTGAACTTCGAGCGGACAGCGGGAAAATATACAAATCAAGGCCATACGATTTAGCTTCGACCTCAGGAAATTTCAATGAAGGAACTACTGCACAGTCTATAGGCTATGTGATCAATCTATTCGGCAATAAATGGTATGAATGCTCTGATGGGCTTTTTATTTATGATTCGAATTTGTCCCCTGCGAAGTATATAATCTCATATAACGCAAACGGCGGAAATGGGAATATGGCAAACACGATCGTAAAACATGGCGAAAGTATTACATTCAAGGATTGTACTTTCACAAAATCTGAATACGAATTTACTGGCTGGACTCTATACAGAATAGCTGACGGCAAATGGCATACTGAAGGGCATGGATGGCAAACTGCAAAAGAAATCGAGAATAATGGCTACAGTAAGAGCGTATATCGCGACAGATTTAGCGGAACACTCGATTATTCATGGGCAAACGGCTGCAGCAATGCAGATGAATTCATCTTGTATGCAATATGGGAAAGAGCGTCACATACTCACAGCTACACCGCGGCAGTAACCGCTCCGACCTGTACTTTGGGTGGCTACACTATGTATACCTGCTCCTGCGGAAACAGCTATAAGGACACCTATGTGGATGCCCTCGGCCACAACTATGTTAGCGGAGTATGTACCCGCTGCAATGCGAAAGACCCGAATTATCAGGCACCCCATACGCATAGCTACACCGCGGAAGTAACCGCTCCCACCTGCACGGAGAAGGGTTACACGACCTACACCTGCTCGATCTGCGGCGACAGCTACAAGGGCAGCTACACCGATTCGCTGGGTCACAGCTACGTCGGCGGCGTCTGCACACGCTGCGGCGCGAAAGACCCAAACTACAAGCCCGCTGTGAGCTTCACCGACGTTCCCTCCGACGCGTTCTATGCAAACGCTGTCAAGTGGGCGGTAGAGAATGAGATAACAACCGGCGTGGGCAATAATCGCTTTGACCCCAACGGACAGTGCACGCGCGGCCAGGTCGTAACATTCCTGTGGCGCGCGGCTGGTAAGCCGACGGTGAGCGCGAATGTGAGCTTTTCCGACGTTCAGCCCGGCGCGTTCTACTACGAGGCGGTCAAGTGGGCGGTCGCAAACGGCATCACCACCGGCGTAGGCGGAAATAGGTTTGCCCCGAACGACAGCTGCACCCGCGGTCAGGTAGTGACATTCCTGCACCGCGCGGAAAATTCGCCGAGTGCGAGTACCGTAAGCAGCTTCACCGACGTTCCGGTGACCGCGTTCTACTACAACGCTGTCAACTGGGCAGTCGCAAACGGCATAACCAAAGGCACAGGTAACGGCCGCTTCTCGCCGAACGACACCTGCACCCGCGCCCAGGTCGTAACATTCCTCTACAGAGCACAGTAAGCAGCATAACAGGACATAACCCAAAACGCCGGGGCCTTTGCCCCGGCGTGCGGCCTTGATAAGTGCGTATTCGTGCGACTTTTGACAACTTTGTGAAAAACTCACAAAAAGCCGCACGCAAGTTTGGGATAACTGCGAATTTAAGGAGCGAGCAAATTGTGGTATTATAAAATCGTCAATAAGCTATAGGGAAGGGCGAAGCAGCGCCCCACAAAATACGCCGCACCGCATGGGAAACCATGCGGTGCATTTTTTTACTCTCTGTTGAATTCCCTGAGCTCAAGACCCGGATTTTTCGTGAGCGCCCAGTTTACGCACCACTCGGAGGTGAACAGCAGCAGGTTATTTCCGCGGAAATCCTGAACCCACTTTGTGTCGCTCGTGAGGTTGAGATCGTTGGGGTTGAGACCCTCGTTATCTATCCAGCGCACGACCTCGTAGGGCATGCTGCGGCGGCGAACGTCAACGCCGTACTCGTTTTTCAGCCTGTATTCGAGCACCTCGAGCTGAAGTATGCCGACGACGCCAACGATGATCTCCTCAACGCCGGTGTACGGCTCGTGGAATATTTGTATCGCGCCCTCCTGAGCTATCTGCATGATGCCCTTTTCAAACTGCTTGCGCTTCATCGTATCGATACGCTCAACGCCCGCGAAAATCTCGGGAGCAAAGGTAGGAATGCCCTCAAATTCGACCTTCATGCTCTTGTCGCATATCGTGTCGCCGATCGAGAAGATGCCGGGGTCGAAAACACCGATAATATCTCCGGCGTAGGCCTCGTTTATTATTGCGCGCTCCTGCGCCATGAGCTGCTGCGGTTGTGCCAGGCGGATCGCCTTGCCGCCCTGAACATGGAAGTATTCCTTGTCGCGCTCGAACTTGCCAGAGCATATGCGCATGAACGCTATCCTGTCGCGGTGAGCCTTGTTCATGTTCGCCTGGATCTTGAATACGAAGGCCGAGAACTTGTCGGTAAACGGATCGACGATCTCATCGCCGGCCCTGCGCGGCAGTGGAGGCATGGTCATGTCAAGAAAGCTTTCTAGGAACGGCTCGATGCCGAAGTTGTTGAGTGCCGAGCCGAAGAATACGGGGCTTAATTTGCCGTCGCGCACCTGCTCAATATCAAACTCGTAGCCCGCTCCGTCCAACAGCTCAACGTCGTCGCACAGTGTTCTGCGCAGCTTTTCGCCGATCAGACTGTCGAGGGTCTCGGTATCGTCAAGGCTGCACTCGATAGCCTTTATCTTGTCCTGACCGCGGTGAAATTCGTTGAATGCGAGTATCTCGCGCTTTTCGCGGTCGTACACACCCTTGAAGTCCATGCCGCAGCCGATGGGCCAGTTCATAGGATAGGTGCCGATGCCGAACTCCTGCTCAAGCTCCTCCATAAGATCGTAGGGGCTTCTCGCCTCGCGGTCGAGCTTGTTTATAAAGGTGAAGATGGGTATATTGCGCATTGCGCATATTTTAAAGAGCTTTCTCGTCTGCGGTTCGATGCCCTTTGCCGCGTCGATAACCATGACGGCGCTGTCGGCGGCCATGAGTGTGCGGTAGGTATCCTCGGAAAAGTCTTGGTGACCGGGAGTGTCAAGAATATTGATGCAGTAGCCATTATATTCAAACTGCATTACAGATGAGCTAATTGATATTCCTCGCTGCTTTTCAAGCTCCATCCAGTCAGACACGGCATGCCGCGCCGTAGCTTTACCCTTTACAGAGCCCGCGAGCTGTATCGCCCCGCCGTAGAGCAGCAGCTTTTCCGTAAGCGTTGTTTTGCCGGCGTCAGGGTGCGAGATTATCGCAAAGGTTCTGCGCCGTTCAATTTCCTTTCTGATATCAGCCATACATGCTTCTCTCCCAATAATTTTTCACACGGTTTAATATATTATCACAGATATTGCGCAAAAGCAAAGCTTTTTATGCTATATTACCGTGGCCGAGTGAAGCTGGAAGCATGCTGCCTGAGCTCAAGCTTCGGCCTTATGGGTACGGAGCAGCATCATCTGTGCTGTGACTATAAAAAACTGACGGCGAATATATAAAATAAAAAAACCGGCCATAGGCCGGTCAGCGTGTCAAATGCCTTGCTCTTTTCAGTTTTCTGCTTTTATGCCGATGCCGCAGTTACGCATGGTTTCCGATAGACGATGCAGATGCTCGGTAGATATTTCGGTAAGCGGCAGACGCAGCTTTCCGCAGTCAATGCCTATCATTCGCATCGCAGCCTTTACGGGGATAGGATTGGTTTCAATAAATAAATCGGAAAACAGCCGCGAATATTTGAAGTATAATTGCTGAGCCTGAAGAAAGCTGCCGTCAAGACAGAGCTCGCACAGCTTTGCGACCGCTGCCGGCACTACATTTGATGCGACGGATATAACACCCAGTGCACCAAGCGCCATCATCGGTACTGTGTTGTCATCGTTGCCGCTCCAAATAAACAGATCGTTTCCGCATTCTGCTCTTGTAGCTGCAAAAAGACTGAAATCGCCGGAGGCCTCTTTCACGCCGTTTATGTTCGGATGCTTTGACAGTTCGACATATGTCTCAAGCCTTATGCCTATGCTAGTTCGGGAGGGAACGTTATAAACTATCATCGGGATATCAACCCGATCGGCCACATATGTAAAGTGCCTTACCAATCCGCTCTGCGTTGCCTTGTTATAGTACGGCGTTACCATGAGCACACCGTCGGCATCGCATCTGAGCGCACATTTGGCAAAGCCTAGAGCCTTGGTCGTGTCGTTGCTGCCGATACCGGCGATAATTTTCATGCGCCCGTCGTTATGCCGGCAGACAAATTCAATAAGCTCCTCGTGCTCATATCGGCTCATTGTCGCATTTTCGCCGGTTGTACCGCATACGACAAGAGCTGCAGTGCCATTATCATACTGATAATCAATGAGCTCCGCCATTTTATCAAAATCAATGCCGTTATCATTAAACGGCGTTACTATCGCGGTGCACGACCCCTTAAATATCGGAGTTTTGAACATAGCGTACCTCCAATCATGATACTTATAAACATTATGACAGCGCGCAGAGATATATGACTTGTTGAATTATTTCGAGCTTTGTATTATAATTAAAGCTCACCGCAATAATACATTATATTAACGGAGCATATGTGCAATGAATAAATCGGATTTTGATTTTTATCTGCCCGAGAGACTTATAGCCCAAACGCCGCTTGAAAAGCGCGATTCCTCGCGCCTTCTGCATTTGGACAAGAGCACCGGCGAAATTGAGCACGGGCATTTTCACGATATAATTAAATATCTGAAGGCAGGCGACTGCCTTGTTATGAATGATTCACGAGTCCTTCCGGCACGGCTCATAGGCTCGCGCAAAAGCGGAGGTCTTGTGGAGCTTGTTTTGCTGCGCGACCTCGGTGACGGCTGCTGGGAATGCCTGAGCCGCCCCGGCAGAAAGACGAAGCCCGGCACAGAGCTTACGTTCGGCGGCGGTGAGCTCACGGCAACTGTCATGAGTGTTGCCGAGGGAGGAAACAGAATAGTAAGGTTTCACTATGAGGGAGTATTTCTCGAAAAGCTTGAAAAATTGGGTAAAATGCCTCTTCCTCCATATATAAAGGAAGAGCTTCAGGATTCCGAGCGATATCAAACGGTATATTCACGTGAGCTCGGCAGTGCTGCCGCGCCGACGGCAGGTCTGCATTTTACAAAAGAGCTTCTTAAAGAAATAGAGGACATTGGCGTGAACACGTGCTTTGTCACGCTGCATGTCGGCCTCGGAACGTTCAGACCCGTGAAGACCGAAATAATAGAGGAGCACGAGATGCACTCGGAGTTTTGCGTGGTTCCGAAGAAAACGGCAGAAATAATTAATAAAACAAAGAAAAATGGCGGCAGAGTGATTGCTGTCGGAACTACCTCATGCCGCACGCTCGAAAGCTTTGCACAGGAGGACGGAACGATAAATGAAAGCTCAGGCTGGACGAATATATTCATTTATCCCGGCTATAGGTTTAAATGCATCGATGCTCTGATAACAAACTTCCATCTGCCGGAGAGCACGCTTATAATGCTCGTCTCGGCTCTTGCGGGACGTGAGAATGTGCTGCATGCGTATTCTGCTGCCGTCGAGCAGGAGTACAGATTCTTCTCGTTCGGGGATGCGATGTTTATTGAATAGGGGAGGGGACCATGTTTAAACTAAAAAAGCAAGAAGGCCGCGCCCGCCGAGGTGAGCTTGAAACGCCTCACGGAACTGTGCAAACGCCTGTATTCATGAATGTCGGTACTGCCGCCGCTATAAAAGGTGCGCTCTCCGCGGCGGATCTCAAGACCATCGGCTGTCAGGTCGAGCTGTCCAACACATATCATCTGCACCTCAGACCCGGAGATGAATTGGTGAGGGATATGGGCGGCCTTCATAGATTTATGACATGGGACGGCCCCATACTTACAGACAGCGGCGGATTTCAGATATTTTCGCTGGCAAGCCTGCGAAAGATCAGCGAAGATGGCGTAAAATTTAATTCCCACATCGACGGACGGCACATATTTATGGGGCCTGAAGAGAGCATGAGAATACAGGCGAACCTCGGCTCGGATATTGCCATGGCCTTTGACGAGTGCATAAAGATCCCGTCCCCGCGAGAGTATGTTGAAAAATCCTGCGAACGCACCTATCGCTGGCTCATCAGATGTAAGGCGGCGATCGGAGAATACAACAGCCGTGAGGATGCGGTCAATCCCGGACAGATGCTGTTCGGCATAAATCAGGGCGCGGTATTTACCGATATACGTATCGAACACATGAAAAAAATTGCTGAGCTCGATCTTCCCGGATACGCCATCGGCGGTCTTGCCGTCGGCGAAACGCATCAGGAAATGTATGATACCATTCAAGCCGTTGAAGAGCATATGCCCAAGGACAAGCCCCGCTATCTCATGGGCGTAGGCACGCCGGGCAATATTATAGAAGGCGTTGCGCGCGGAGTTGACTTTTTTGACTGCGTCATGCCGGCCCGAAACGGCAGGCACGGGCACCTGTTTACCTGGAACGGGATCATTAACATCAAAAACGAAAAATACATGCGTGACGAGCTGCCGATAGACTCGGAGTGCGACTGCCCGGTCTGTAAGCGGTATAGCAAGGCGTATATACGTCATCTGTTCAAGGCAAATGAAATGCTGGCAATGCGCTTTGCAGTCATGCACAATTTATATTTTTACAATAAGCTCACAGAAAGAATACGCGAGAGCCTTGAAACCGAAGGTTTTGAACAGTTTCGGGGAAAGTATTCAAAAATGTTGGATACGAGGATATAAAAGACTTGAAATGCGAAGCATTACTATGTATAATAATGCGTAAAGTGAAAAAATTTTTTGATATAAGGAGCACACTATGTTTTTAGCAGCAGCAACCAGCGGAGCAGGCGGTTCCGGTTCCATGATCATTATCCTTCTTCTGTTCTTCGTCCTGATGTGGTTCTTCATGATTCGTCCCGAGAAGAAAAAGCAGAAGAAGATAGAAGCAATGCGCAGCGCACTGAGCGTCGGCGATGAGATCGTTACCATTGGCGGAATAATGGGAACTATCGTTCATGTTACTGAGGATGATATCACCCTCGAGACCGGCGAGGATAAGGTTCGCGTTCAGTTCAAGAAGTGGGCTGTCAGCAGCAACGTAAGAGCTGAAGCGGCGGAAGCAAAGGAAAAAGAGAAAAAGTAATTAGGCGCAATGCTCAATGCTGTATAGCATAAAAATACCTTCGGACAAATATGATGTACAAACATCATGTGCCGGAGGTATTTTTATGTCTGCAAGTAAAGGCAAGGGAAAAAGCAGAGTGCTGACGGGGACCGTCTTGGCCATAGCTCTGACGGCGGTGCTTTGCGGCATATATGCACTGCTCGTAAAAAACGGAAAATGCCAGCAGGAGTATTCGGATATTGTGATAAGCGCAGCAATAGCGATTAGTGTGCTGACTGCATCGATCGTATCGAACACAGGGCAGGGAAGAGGAAGCATATATGGCCTTACAATCGGGCTGATGTATTCCGCTGTTATCGTGGCCGTTCCGCTGCTTGCCTATCCGACGGAGGTGGATTGGCTTAAAATCATTACGATATTTGCAGTATCATCGGTGAGCGGCCTGATAGGAGGGAGCATCAATTTAGGCAAAAGTAACAAAAACTTTCATAAAAGCCGCAAAAAGCGGGCTTGATATAACAAGCGGTATATAGCAATGGCGGTTTACATAATTTTAAGTGATAACCTATATGTAGTGAATATCACGTTAAGGCTGAACAAAATCTTGTGATTATTGCTTGAGGCAGAGAACTTTTGAATGACCGAGAGTAACATGGTTTACATAACAAAGTTTACATAATATATCGACATAATTAACAAAATTGATATTATTTTAAGAAAACGCTTGATTACATTTAAAAATTGTATTATATTGTGTTTACGCAGTAATTATGTAAATCCATGAGTTATTCTCTGCTGATTTATTTGATGTGAGGAGAGCTGATGGATAATATTAATTTACGCAAAATTGCTGGCTTTTCACCTGCTTTTACTTTAAGTCTGATGCTGATAACGGCTGCGTTCGCTTTAGGGGCGGTCTCGGCAGCGCTGCTCATTTGGAATGCTGCGGATAGTATTATGTCTATCCGCCAGTCGGCGCAAATATCAGCGTGGATATGCCTTGTAGCTCTGCTTTTTGCCGCTGCTGCTTGTCTTGTTATACCGTCTGCGAGAGCGCTCAGTGTGCTTGTCTCGGCAGCGTGCGGCGCGGTAATAGAGATTATTTCATATTTATATTCGGACTTGAAGCTGTTCTCGGCGGATTTTTTCATATTCATCGCGTTGATTTTTACTTTTATTGTGGCGATTACATATATTTCTGACTGTGTTTTTTCATTGTCGCCGAAGCTGCGGGCATTTATCCGAGCCGACCATAAGCTCAGACATGAGCTTAACGTGTTCAGCTCCGTTTCGCTCGTACTGATTCTGGCTGCAATCATATTTGCGGCGATGTTTATCTTATAGAATGAAAGAAAGGGGGGTTGCCGGATGCTTAATTCTGAGTGCCTTGAAGTATTCAATAAGTATCTTGTCGAAGTAAAAAAGAGCTCCCAAAATACCCTCAGTTCTTATATGCGAGATGTCAGGCAGTTTGGAGACTTCATGGAGACCCATACGTCTGAGAGCATTGTGTCCGCAGCCGAAGATGACCTCACAGAGTATATTGACTGGCTCAAGGGTAATGGGAAATCCGTTGCCACAGTGTCGAGAGCCATTGCTTCGCTTAAGTGCATGTATGGCGTATTATGCGACAGCGGCTATGTGAAGAAAAACCCTACCGGCAAGCTCGCTCCGGAGAAAAGTCAGCATAAGCTTCCGCAAATACTCACGAGTAAGGAGGTCGACCTTCTGCTTGAGCAGCCCTCCTGCACCGATGCAAAGGGATACCGTGACAGAGCCATGCTGGAGCTTCTGTACGCGACAGGTATAAGAGTCAGCGAGCTTATCGCGCTTAACATTAGTGATGTCAACACCTCTGCCGGAGTTGTAAGATGCGCAACGAACACGGATAAAGAGCGGCTTATACCGCTGTATTCGACTGCGGTCAAGGCACTTAATGAGTATATTGAGTTTGTTCGCCCGCAAATGATAGCGCTGCCCATGGAGCAGGCACTGTTTGTAAACATCAGCGGAGAGCGTATGTCCCGGCAGGGCTTTTGGAAAATCATAAAATCCTATCAGCAGAAAGCGCATATTGAAAAAACGATTACACCGCACACGCTGCGCCATTCCTTTGCCGCACATCTGCTCGAAAACGGTGCCGATCTGCATTCAATCCAGGAAATGCTCGGACATTCTGACATATCGTCCACGCAGATATATTCTCAGCTGGTTAAGAAACAGCTCAAGGATGTATACAACAAAGCTCACCCGAGAGCTCATAACGGATAATAAAAACTGCTGTGCCGGTAGCACAGCAGTTTTTACGCATAAATGTTCAGTTGTGATATTTTATGCCGTTTTCTATTGCGTAGCGCTCCGCAGCGCTGCCTTTTTTGCAGCAGATAACAACATTGGACGATTCGAGAAACGCGTCTGGCTCTATGACTTCAACCGAATCTGGAATAGTTATTTTGCTCAAGCTCCTGCATGTTCTGAAGGCATATGTGCATATCTTTTTGCAGCCATTGGGTAGAGTGACTGTTTCAAGTGCTGTGCAGCGGTTGAACGCCGAACGCGATATGGTACCCACAGCCCTTTTAAACTCTATTTTTTTTAGCCTTGCGCAGTTATAAAAGGTCAAATATCCTATCTCATCGAGCTCTGCTTCAACTATGAGGTGTTCGAGCTTTTTGCTGTTTTTAAACGCACTTTCGGCTATTTTGCGAACCGGACATTCGTCTATGAAGGCGGGAACTATAAGATCGCGCACAGCTTGACTTCCGTTATAGACCGTTACTTCATTGTGAGCGATAGAGTAGTTAAAATCAAGTGTTGCGCTTTTTTTAGTGTAGTTTTTAAACGCATCGGAGATTATACGTTCTCGGTATTTTCCGTAAATAGGACCGTTATTGTACTGGTGAATATCAATGCCTGCGCCTCCGACGTTGTACTCTATAAGCACCGGCTCGCCGTATGTATCTATAGCTATATCCCATGAGGCAACGCCGAACATGGGAACACGCATGTGACAACGTTTGACTGCCTCCAGAGCCTTATCGAAATTAGGCACAAAGCCCTCACTGAAGACAAATCCGTTCGGGTGTACATCATATCTTTCGCCCTTTTGAGTATAGCCGCAGCTATTGAGATGCCCGTCTGGTTTTACTCCGCAGCCAATGCCGCCGCTGCTGAAGTTATCAACCCGGCTTCCGCTGTTTCCTATCCTGACAACAGCGGAGAGAGGTATCGACTCGCCATCAAGGATTATGCATATTATGCGGATCGTGTTGACCGAAGAGGCGTTCATCTTAGCCATTTCGGGATGCTGCTGCATAACAAGCTGGACGGCAACATCGGGATCAACATCAAGCGCGTCGGAGATATCGTCTCTTGTGCTGTCTTTTCCGAGAAAGCGCACGCCTTTTCCACCGCTGCTCGCGCGGCTGATCTTTATAACAACGCCGGGATCGAGATTTTCGTATAGTTTATCTACAGCCTGAGCTTTGCTTATCGGCCTGAAATCCATGTCAAGATACTGTCCATGTATCTTCCTTATAAGAGTAACAGGGTGCTTGACGCAGGGGAGCAATACATCCATATAGTTTTTGTCGAGGAACGCCCGCAGATAGTCGTAATCTATCCTGTTCCACTCAATATTGTAGTAATGAATATCGCTGCCGACATATTCAGGGCTGTATATCCCTGTTTTGTCACTGTAAACCCGTACCCAAAGAGGATCGACAAGACCGGTATCCCATATATCGCCCCATACGCTTTTAAGTTCGTCGAGCTGCTCTGCCGTAAGCTCCTTCGTCTGTCCGGTCATTTCAATGAACCATTTTTTTAGTGCATCGGATTTGACACTGCGCTTTTCACCGGACTTGATAGCGGAAACGGCGCGTTCGAGGTCCTCTCGGCGATTTTTCCACAGAGCATTGAACATATAGTTAAAAATTTTGTCATTAACGGAATTTTTCATAATCCCCTCCGAATATAAGCTTAAATTTAATTATAATTCCAACGTCTATATATGGCAAGCCGTGTTAAGGAAAATTTACAAAGAGCTTATACGGCAAAAGCAAAAGTACACTCTGCAGGTTTACTTTTTGTTGTATAATGAGGGGCATTGTGATAAAATCACTAAATAGGATGTGATAAATATGCGTATCTTGGGTATTGACCCCGGGCTTGCCACGGTTGGCTTTTCGGTAGTGGATACGGACAAGGCCAAAATGAAACTCGTGACCTGCGGCGTTATAAGCACTCCGGCGCATACTTCGCTCTCAAGCAGGCTCGACAGGATATTCTGCGATATGAATGAGCTCATAAGCACGTTTTCTCCGGATGTCATGTCGATTGAGGAGCTTTTTTTCAATACAAATATTACGACCGGAATATCAGTTGCACATGCGCGAGGTATCATACTGCTTGCAGCTTACCGCGCAGGAGTTCGGGTGTTTGAATACACGCCGCTTCAGGTCAAGCAGGCTGTTGTCGGCTATGGCAGGGCGGAAAAAAATCAGGTGATAGAGATGGTAAAGCGCATACTCAGCCTGCCGTCGGCACCAAAGCCCGATGATGCGGCAGACGCTGCGGCACTGGCTATATGCCATGCCCGCAGCAGTACCTCACTACTTAGTCGAAAGGAAGAAGAAGGACTGTGTTCTACCATTTAAGCGGTGTAGTTTCGGATATTGATTTAAACCTTGCCGTTATTGACTGTAACGGAGTCGGTTATGCCGTCAATACAACAACCAGTACACTGTCACGCGTGAAGCTCAATGAAAAAGTAAAGCTGTATATATCCGAGTGCATAAAGGAGGACAGCTTTGAGCTTTATGGCTTTGCCTCCCTCAGCGAAAAGCGCTGCTTTGAAATGCTGCTGAGCATTTCGGGCATAGGCCCGAAGGCGGCGCAGGCAATCCTGTGTGCCGTAACACCGGAGGAGCTCGCAATGGCTGTAATGAACTGTGACTATAAGGCTATAACCGCGGCTCAGGGCATCGGGAAAAAGATAGCGCAGCGCGTTGTACTCGAGCTTAAGGACAAGGTTTCCAAGGAAATGGGCGGCTCTGCCGCTTCCGAGATGCCGGCAGTGATGACGCAGACTGCCGCCGACAGCAGGAGCAAAAGCGATGCCATTGCCGCTCTTATGGTTCTCGGCTACGGTATGGCAGAGATAAACGCCTCGCTTAAGGGCATTGATATTAGCAATATGGAGACCGAGCAGATAGTCAAGGCAGCACTAAAAAACCTTATGTAGAGGAAATAACAAATGAGCATCAACTTTTCAGAAGGCCTTGAGGAGACCCCCGTGGTAACAAGCTCTTCGGTACTGCCGGAGGATGCTGGAGAGGGAAGCCTCAGACCGAGAACCATAAACGAATATATAGGGCAGGAGAAGGCCAAAGATAATCTCAGCGTTTTCATCGATGCTGCGCGCCTGCGTAATGAGCCGCTCGACCATGTGCTGCTGCACGGCCCCCCCGGACTCGGCAAAACTACGCTCGCGGCTGTTATAGCAAATGAGATGGGTGTGAATATGCGCATAACCTCGGGTCCTGCGATAGAAAAGCCGGGTGATCTTGTTGCCATGCTGACAAACCTCAACGAGGGAGATATACTTTTCGTTGATGAGATACACAGGCTGAACAGAGCATACGAGGAGATACTGTATCCCGCCATGGAGGATTATGCGATCGATATAATACTGGGCAAGGGACCGTCGGCAAACTCACTGCACCTTGAGCTTCCGAGGTTCACGCTCATTGGAGCAACGACGCGTTCAGGTCAGCTCACGGCGCCCTTACGTGACAGGTTCGGCGTTACTCTAAGGCTGGAGCTTTACAACGTCGACGAGCTCAGACGCATAATAGAGAGATCTTCCGACATACTCGGCATCGAAATAGAGCGTGACGGCGCTGTTGAAATAGCGTCACGCTCTCGCGGAACTCCGCGAATTGCAAACAGGATGCTGCGCCGTGTGCGCGACTTTGCGCAGGTCAGAGCGGACGGCGTGATAACCAAGGATGTTGCCGATATGGCGCTATCGCGCCTTGAGGTCGATAAAAGCGGTCTTGATGCTCTCGACAGAAGGATGCTTCGCAGCATAATCGAGTTTTATAACGGCGGGCCCGTCGGACTTGAGACGCTGGCAGCGACTATAAATGAAGATTCCGTCACGCTTGAAGATGTCTACGAGCCGTATCTTCTCCAGCAGGGATTTCTTACACGCACACCGCGCGGCCGTTGTGTAACGCGGAAAACCTATGAGCATCTGGGCATACAGCAGCTCGGGCAGCAGGAAATAGACATATAGGCTCTGAATTTTTGAAATTTCGGTGTTTTTTCGCTGTAATTATATTGACTTTCAACAAAAATGATATATACTATACTAGTATAGTTGGAAGTAAAAGTGGTTTTATATGTTTTTATACGACGGCTTACAAGATAATGATTTGCAGAAGCTTGCCGCCGAGGGCGACAGCAATGCCGAGGAAGAGCTTGTTTCCCGATATATGCGCCTCGTTCGTGTTTGCGCGCGCCCTCTGTTCCTTGCGGGGGGAGAGAGTGAGGATCTTATTCAGGAGGGAATGTTTGGCCTGCTTTCGGCAGTAAGGCGATACAAGCCCGGTTATAATGCCTCATTTAAGACCTTTGCCGAATGGTGCATAAGAAACAGATTGCGCTCAGCAGTCAAATCTGCTTCCAGCTTAAAACATGATCCGTTAAACAATCGCGTACCTTTAGAGTTGATACTCTCAGATGAATCCCAGACCCAGGCAGTTACATGCGCTGAATTTTTTCAGAAATCTCCTGAAGAGCAGGTTCTGGCAAGAGAGAACAAAAAGTACACAGAACAATTATATTTATCCTTGGTCAACATGCTTTCAAAATATGAAAGGTCGGTTTTAACCTATTATCTTGAAGGGCTCAGCTATAAAGAAATAGCCAAGCTCACCGGCAAGGGCGACAAGGCTGTTGATAATGCGATACAAAGGATAAGGCGCAAAACAGCGCAAATGCTTAAATCAGGCGATATCAGCAATAGCTGACGCATATAAAAGCCGACAGGCGAGATTTTCAAAGAGAGGATTTACAATGTACGAAGACAAGACCTTAATTTGCAAAGAATGTGGTCAGGAGTTCGTGTTCTCCGCAGGCGAGCAGGAATTCTATGCAGAGCGCGGCTTCCAGAACGAGCCCCAGCGCTGCAAGGCATGCCGTGACGCTCGCAAAAACGCAGCACGCGGTCCCCGTGAGTTCTTCACCGCAGTTTGCGCAGCTTGCGGCGGCGAGGCGAAGGTTCCCTTTGAGCCCAAGTCCGATCGTCCCGTATACTGCAGCGAATGCTTTGCAAAGATGAAGGAACAAGCCTGAGGCTCTCGGCCGCAGGTATAGAGTGGGGCGTCCTCCTGACGTCCCGTTCTTTATTTTGCTAAATCTTATGATTGGAGATATAAACAATGGAAATGCTTAAGATTATGGACATCAACAGAGAAACCATTATTTCAGAGATACTGACCAATTTCCCCGAAGCGATGCCTAAATTCCAAGAGCTCGGCATGCACTGCCTCGGTTGCGCCTTAGCCACCTCTGAGAGTCTTGAGCAGGCTTGCGCCGCACACGGTGTTGATCCTGACGAGTTCATCGTTGAGCTCAAGGCATATCTGTTGGCTCTGTAAAAAGCACTAAGTGAAAAGCCGGGGCACCCGGCTTTTCGTCGTATATGGAGAGGTTTTATGAGCAGCAGACTTGAATTTATAGCGTCTATGGCCTCCGGAGGACGCGGCATTGCCGATATAGGCACTGATCATGCGATATTGCCTATCATGCTCCGACGCGGCGGATATAATGGCTATATTGCAGCCTGTGATATAAACGAAGGGCCTCTTAAAAAGGCGCAGCGCGGCCTGTATGAGGCCGGAATTGACGATGTTGAGCTTGTGCTTTGCAATGGACTCGACGGCATAGACGGCAGCATGGTAGACACCGTTATAGTCGCGGGGATGGGCGGAGACACGATCACCGGCATCCTTGACTGCGGTTTATATGATATACCGGAATGGGAGGAGCGCAGCGACTATAAGCTCATTCTGCATCCGGTAACAAAGCCGGAGATCCTCAGATATTGGCTCGTTAACAACGGCTTTTGCATAACAAAAGAGTCATACATTAAGGATAATGCCGTTTTATGTCAGATCATATGCGCCGAGCCCGGTGAAAGCACGAGATACAAGGACGCAGAGCTCTACGTCGGAAAGTACGAGCTTGTAAAAGACTCACCGTACTTTGACGCGGTCATCGATAAGCATATTAAGCGCTTTAAATCAGCCGTGAAAGGACTGGAAAACGCATCTGACGCCTCGCTTGGCGCTTGGAAAACGTTAATTGAAAATATGATATGTGAGCTGGAGCAGATGAAAGGAGCGGAAAATGGTTAAGGTCGTAGAAGTTTTTGAATACTTAAACAAGCTCGCCCCGGTATCGCTGAAAATGGACTTTGACAATGTAGGCCTGCTTGTCGGCGATGCAACGCAGAGTGTTTCAAAATGCCTTGTCTCACTCGACATAACGGATGAAGTTATTGACGAGGCCGCTTGCTTTGGCGCGGATCTCATCGTATCGCATCATCCGATAATTTTCGGAGCTGTGAAGAGCGTAACCGCCGATGATCTTGTCGGACGAAAAATAATAGAACTTGTGCGCAATAATATATCCGCAATATGCATGCACACAAACCTCGATATAGCAGAGGGAGGCGTGAATGACGCACTTATGGCGGCTTTGGAGATATATCCGCAGCGCTGGCTCGAGCCGTGCGGAATCAATGAACACGGAAATGCTGTCGGCTGCGGAAGGATTGGGATGCTTGACCATCCAATGCAGTTTGAGAGCTTTCTCAAGCTGTGCAAGGCAGCTTTGAAAGCTAACGGACTGAGATATCATTATGCAGGAAGGCCCGTAAAAAAGCTTGCAGTAATGGGCGGTGCCGGGGGATCGAGCCTTATGGATGCTGTCAGTGCAGGATGTGATACCTATGTTACAAGCGATATAAAATACAACAGTTTTCTTGACGCTAAGGAGCTCGGCATAAATCTCATTGACGCCGACCACTTCTGCACCGAAAACGTTATAGTACCGGTGCTGGCGGATAAGCTTGCTGCCGCGTTTACCGATGTTGAGTTTGCAATATCATCTGTCCATGTGCAGACTGCTCGGTTTTTCTGATTTCCAATAAGTAATATTTGTCCTCTGCGGCTCATAAACTCGTACAAACGAGAAAGCTGCGGAGGTTTTTTATATGACTAATTCTGATATTTACAAAGATATTGCCGCAAGGACCGGAGGCGCTGTTATGATCGGCGTTGTCGGTCCGGTCAGAACCGGCAAATCTACTTTTATAAAGCGCTTTATGGATATGCTGGTCATCCCGAATATCGAGGATGAGTATGCAAGAGAGCGTGCCCGTGATGAGCTGCCGCAAAGCGGATCGGGAAGAACAATAATGACTGCCGAACCCAAATTTGTCCCGGAAGAAGCCGTGGAGATCCGCCTTGGCGACGAGACGACATGTATGGTTCGAATGGTCGATTGCGTAGGCTACATGGTACCCGGTGCTTCGGGGAGATTTGAAGACGGCAGTGAGAGACTTGTTACGACGCCATGGTTTGATCACGAGGTAACAATGACCGAGGCCGCCGAATCGGGCACTCATAAGGTGATTTGCGATCACTCTACCATCGGCCTTGTCATAACTACGGATGGCAGTATATGTGATATTGAGCGCGAGGCATATGAGGAGCCCGAAAAACGGGTCATCACTGAGCTCAAAAGCATAGGCAAACCGTTTGTTATCCTTCTTAACAGTACTAAGCCCGAGTCAGAGTACACAACAGAGCTTGCCGGGCGGTTAAATGAGGAATATGACGCTCCGTGCATAAGAGTAAACTGTCAAACCCTAAGTGAGAACGATATATGCGAAATAATGCGAAAGGTGCTGGGGCAGTTTCCGCTTAGCGAATTGTCTATTCGACTACCTGAATGGTTCAGCGCTGTCGACTGTAAAAGTGAGATGAAAAGCGAGCTTTACAAACAGCTGACGTGCTTATCAAGCGGATTGACTCGTGTTAGTGACATAAGCGGTATGCTGGCGCAAATATCAGAATTAGATATGATAGATGATGCATATATAGAAAGCAGCGATATGGGCAGCGGTACTATAAATGTAGTAATAGATATGCCTCGCACACTTTACTATAAACTTATAAGTACGGAATCGGGTATAGATATCTCTGACGACGGAGGACTCGTGAAGGTTTTGCGAGAGCTCGGACAGGTGAAGCAGGAATATGATAAGATAAAAGACGCCTTGACTTCTGTCCGTCAAACGGGGTATGGTGTTGTGATGCCGCAGCCGGATGACCTTCAGATAGATGAGCCTCAGCTTGTAAAACAAGGCGGCAAGTACGCTGTGAAGCTCAAGGCACGTGCACCTGCCATACATATGCTCAAGACCGGAGTTGAGGCGGCGGTAACGCCGTCGATCGGCGGAGACGGAGCGTCCGAGGAAATAATCAGCTTCCTTCTACAGGGCTTTGAGGGAGATATGAGCAGGCTTTGGGAGTCGAACATATTCGGTCAGCCGCTGTATGAAATAGCGCAAAATGCAATAACCGAACGCCTTACGAGCCTGCCGCCGAACGCGAGAGCGAAGCTTCAGGAAACGCTGCAAAGAATAATAAATGAGGGCAGGGGAACGCTTATCTGCATCCTGCTGTAGAATCAACGCGAAGTGTGAAAAGCCGCACACTTCGCGTTTTAATGCTTGTTTGTTCATAATCAGATGAAAATCAGTCGCATATTTATCTAAATTAATTATTGAAAAAGCATTTATTTGCAGTTATAATATTTTTATTCTTACGGAGGTGACTTACAATGAAACCAGTATCTAAAATTGCAGAAGCAGTTCGAGCATCGACTACTCTCGCGGTAGACAGCCTTGCAAAGCAGATGAAAGCTGACGGACTTGACGTTGTGGGCTTTGGCACGGGCGAACCTGATTTTAATACTCCGGACAACATTAATATGGCCGGTATCAAGGCCATTTGCGACGGTAAGACAAAGTACACTCCGGCAGCAGGCATAATTCCGCTGAGAAAGGCCATAGCTCAGAGACTTAAAGAGGACTGCGGAGTTGACTATGATTACACGCAGATAGTCGTTGCCAGCGGCGCAAAGCACAGTGTCTACATTGCCCTCGCGGCGATTACCAATCCCGGTGATGAGATCATAATTCCCGCTCCGTTCTGGGTCAGCTATTATGAAATGGTACGTATGGTCGGCGGTACGCCTATTATAGTCGAAGCAGGTGAGAAGCAGAATTTTAAAATCACTGCCGAGCAGCTTGAGGCAGCCATCACCGATAAAACCAAGTGCCTCATGCTCAATAACCCCTCGAACCCCACCGGTATGATATATTCCAAGGACGAGCTCAGTGCAATCGCCGATGTCTGCGTAAAGCACGATCTCTATATCCTTGCCGACGAGATCTACTATCAGCTCATTTATGATGGAATTGAGTTCACGAGTATTGCAAGCCTCGGTGAAGATGTCAAGGAGCGCACGCTGCTCATTAACGGCGTATCCAAGTCATACGCTATGACCGGCTGGCGTGTCGGCTACTGCGCCGCAAACAAGACCCTTGCAAAGATAATGTCCAACTTCCTCAGCCACTCTACAGGCGCGCCGTCCACCATAAGCCAGTGGGCGTCCGTTGAAGCGCTTACCGGTCCCCAGGAGGGTATAGAGGCAATGCGCCTTGCTTTCCTTGAGCGCCGCGATTATATCGTAAAGCGCATAAACTCCATCCCCGATGTCAGCTGCATTAAGCCCAACGGCGCATTCTACGTCATGATGAACATCGAGAAGCTTGTCGGCAAAACGCTCGGCGGAAAGCTAATAGAAAATGACGATGATTTTGCCGTTGCGCTGCTTGAAAAGGCGCTTGTTGCAGTTGTTCCGTGCTCCGGCTTCGGCATGAAGAATTTCGTCCGCTGGTCATATGCAGCATCAATGGAAAACATCGAGAAGGGTCTTGACCGACTTGAAAAGTTCGTTATCGAATGATATAATTGCCCAAAACGGGTATTATATCAAATAATTAATGAAGTCCTGATATAAAAATCACCCCATCGACATAGCTTGTTAGTGGGGTGATTTTGTGTTTATTACTGTTAAGCTGAAAAGCTTTGCTAAACCGCTGGTAGTTATCGGTGCTGCGGCATTGTTAGTTATGTCAATATTTGCAGTCTTTCCCGATGAGGCAGTAAGCGTCATAGGTCCGTATAATGGGCATACGCTGCTCATAGATGCCGGCCATGGCGGAGTTGACGGCGGTGCCGTATCATCCGATGGCCTGAAAGAAAGCGATGTAAATCTATCCATAGCGCTAAGAATGTCCGGACTGTGTGAGCTTATGGGCATTGATCATCAAATGACAAGAAAGTCCGATGTCGGATGCCTTAACAGCGAAAGCTATAGCGAGCATGACGATCTCGTAGCTCGCGCAAATATGGCAAATTCAATATCCGACTGCGTACTTATAAGCGTACACCAGAACAAATATCCCAGTGAGCTTGTTAAGGGCGCGGAAGTGATGTACGCTGCGACACCGGAGAGCAGGGAGTTGGGGCTTTTGACTCAGGATAACATGGTGGCGGTGCTCGATCAGGAAAACAGGCGTGTGGCGCACAGTGCGCCGGAGGATTTGCTGCTCACCTCGAGCGTCAGCTGCCCGGCTATACTTGCCGAGTGCGGATTTATGTCCAATCCGCAGGAGGCGAGGCTTCTTGCCAACGGTAATTATCAAACGAAGATTGCAATAACGCTCGTTGCGTCGTATATTCAGTTTAGCTGCCAGCAGCTTTAAGGAGTTAGATCATGAAACAAAAGACAGTATTCTGCTGCTCGGAATGCGGAAATGAGACTTTAAAATGGAGCGGAAAATGCCTCGCGTGCGGTGCATGGGACAGTCTTGTTGAGGTAAAAGCCGATACAAAAGGGAAGGGCAGCGCAAAAAATGCGGCTCGCTCTGCAATTGTTAAAAAGCCCAGGCTTATATCAGAGCTCGATACAGAGGCTGAAATGCGCTTTTCGACAGGTATCGGTGAATTTGACAGAGTGCTCGGCGGCGGAGCCGTCAGAGGCTCGCTGGTTTTGGTAGGCGGCGCTCCCGGTATCGGTAAATCAACGCTGCTACTACAGCTTTGCGGTCTGACCGATGAAGGACAGAAGATACTGTATGTCACTGGTGAGGAAAGCGAGCGTCAGCTTAAAATGCGTGCGCAGCGCCTGGGTGTTGATAAGGGTGAGATATATGTTCTGGCAGAGACAGGACTCGCTGAGGTCATGGAAAACATAGAGGCATTGTCGCCAGATATAGTCATTATTGACTCAATACAGACAATGTTTGATGCAGATATCAGCTCGGCACCGGGCAGTATCAGTCAGGTGCGCGAGTGCACGATGTCAATTATGCGCCTAACTAAGGAAAATGGATTTACAACATTTGTAATTGGACATATAAATAAGGAAGGCAGCATAGCCGGCCCTAAGGTGCTTGAGCATATGGTCGATTGCGTTTTGTACTTCGAGGGCGAGCGCAGCACGTCGTTCAGAATACTCAGGGCGGGTAAAAACCGCTTTGGCTCAACAAATGAGATCGGTGTTTTCGAGATGAACGACAAAGGGCTGAAGGAGCTCAAAAATCCGTCCGAGATACTCCTGTCAGGCCGCCCGCAGAACGCGCCGGGCACATGCGTTACCTGTGTTATCGAAGGTTCCAGGCCGATACTTGCGGAAATTCAGGCGCTGATCGCTCCGGCAGCATATAATTCCGGACGGCGCAGCTCCAACGGCATAGACTATAACCGCGCAACGCTCCTGCTTGCGGTTCTCGAAAAACGCGGCGGAATGTCGGTGACCGCCTGCGACGCATACATAAATGTAATAGGCGGGCTCGAGCTTGAGGAACCGGCCGCGGATCTGGCTACATTGCTTGCCATAGCCAGCAGCTTCAAGGATCTTCCGCTCGGCCGCGACCTTGCCGCAGTGGGCGAAGTAGGACTTTCAGGTGAGATAAGAAGCGTCAGTAATCTTAATTCGCGCCTTTCCGAGATAGCCCGCTTGGGATTTACGCGCTGTGTAATACCGGCGCACGTCAAAGACGATATAAGAAAACCCGAAGGACTTGAGCTGATAAGTGTTAAGGACATCCGTGAAGCAATCAGGGCAACTCTAGGCTGAGATATGATACGTTTTGTTGAAAAACCTCATTTGCCGCAGGGGAGAGTACATCAGCTTATACTTGGAGGAAAGTATAAGAAAATTCTCAATAATGCTCTTTTGAAACTAAATATTGTACCGATTTGGCTAAATAGTAATGTATATGTCGACGAACGCCTTTCGGGTCACTGCGATCTCATGGCAGTCCATATCTGCAAAAATGTACTTGCTGTACAATCTGATATTGCAAGTGATTGCGAAATTATTAACAATATCAAGCTGATAATAACAGCACCTCCGACTAAATCGCAGTATCCGTATGATGCGGGACTGAATATATGCATAGTCGGCGATAAGCTTATATACAATCCTAAAAGTGCGGATCAGCAAATAATATCGAATATAAGCGGAGCAAGGATTTGCTGTAAACAGGGCTACACAAAATGCTCTGTGTGCGTCGTTGACGAAAACTCGATAATTACGGCCGATAATAAAATTGCAGACATAGCGTCGGCTGCCGGCATGGACGTATTACAGGTCAACGAAAAAATCACAGCCTTGGATGGGTTTGAGCACGGCTTCATAGGCGGATCATCGTTCAAAATAAACAGAAATGAAATGGCATTCACAGGCGTCATAAACGATAAAGCCGAACGCCGGCGTATTGAGCGCTTTTTAAATGAGCGCGGGATTTATGCGGTGTACCTTACAGACGGGCCGTTATTTGATATCGGAAGTGCAATACCCATAACTGAAATGTTTTAGCGAAAATGCGATATGATACGTTTAATTCTCTTTTTCACCCCCCCTAAATTGAACAAAATCTTTATTTTGCTTAATTATTAGTCAATTTGTCAATAGACAGTAAGATATCTGCCCTGCTATAATAAATGCAGCAAAAATGATTGGGGCGGATTAAATGGATTACAGAACCGAAGCACCGGAAATAATTAAAAGCTTTTTGATATATCACGAAACGATCAAGGGTCACTCACCTAAAACGGTTGAGGAATACTATTTGGATTTGAGGACATTTTTTCGCTATATGAAGATAAGCCGCGGCATGGTTCCGAGAAGAACCGAGTTTGAGGATATCAGCATAAGTGATATTGACCTGGATTTTGTGAAATCCATTACCGTTTCCGATGCCTATGAGTACCTGGCTTATTTATCTAGAGACAGAGTAAAAAATCAGCGCAGCCGCGAAGCCAAGTACGGCACTATGGCTTCAACGCGTGCGCGCAAGGTTTCCACATTGCGCAGCTTTTATAAGTATCTTACCGTTAAGGCAAAGCTTTTGGATGTGAATCCCTTGCAGGATCTCGACGTACCTAAGATACCGAATAAGCTTCCGAGATATCTGACTTTATCGGAAGCGCAGTCCCTCCTCTCCTCTGTCGATGGGAAAAATAAAGAGCGCGACTACTGCATACTGTGTATATTCCTGAATTGCGGTCTGCGCATATCAGAGATCGTCGGGCTTAATCTTTCTGACATTCGAGCCGATCACATAAGGGTATTCGGTAAAGGCAGCAAGGAGCGCGTTATCTATATCAATGACGCATGTGCCGATGCAATTAATCAGTATCTCGCAGTCAGAAAGAGTATTTCGGCGATCGACAAAAATGCGCTGTTTCTCTCTAACCGGCGTACCCGTATGAGCCGTGAAGCGGTGCACAGCATGGTTAAAAATTCACTGCGCAGAGCCGGTCTGGATGCCGAAAAATACTCGTCGCATAAGCTAAGGCACACGGCGGCAACGCTTATGCTGCAAAACGGAGTCGATGTGCGAACGCTGCAGGAGCTATTAGGGCACGATAATCTTAACACCACTCAAATATATACGCATGTTGATAATTCCGAGCTCAGGATAGCTGCCGAGGCCAATCCCCTCGCCCACTTTGAGCCAGACAGCAAAAAAGACTAATGACTGCTTAGCCATTAGTCTTTTTTACATCAGATCAGTCACCGGCAGCGTCTTCCGGATGCAGGTCAGCGGAGGGCAGGCGGACGACGTTCAGCACACCGAAAAGTGAAGCGGAAAAATCAAGCAGGATAATAAACCAGAGTGTTGCGCTGCCGGTGAGCGCGAGCACTACCAAAACAAGCTTTATAAAAGCTGTAAATATAAGATTTTCAGTAGAAAGCCGTTTTACCGTATGTGCTGAGGTATACGTGACAGGCAAACCGAAAATTCCGACGTTGCTTGTAAGAATATCGGCGCTGTCAAATGAAGCTCCCACTTTTGCGTCAATATCCGCAGCTGTGTGGTATTCAAGATTCTCGGCGCTTATGTACATAAGCGTTTCGTCCGGAGCCAGCTGCTCCCTGCATTTTTGAATTATATCGGCTTTTTCTGTGAAGCCGCACTCATAATGCAGTTCATCGACATGTAGCGATTTTGCAAGCTTTTCGCTTACTTCCCTGCCATCCTCTGTTACGAGAATGCTCTTGATGCCGCCTAATGCGGAGAAATCCGCGATAACGCTTTCTGCATATGGATTGACCTTTTCCTTTAATGTCAGGCTTCCAGCATATCTTCCTCCGATAGAGAGATAAAGAATATATCCGCTTTTACATTCTGAATCCGGGATCAATATCCCCTTTGCGTCGAACAGCTCGCGTGTTCCCAAAAGAATTTGCTTTCCGTGCAGAAGCATCTCCATTCCACAGCCCGGAATATCCCTGAAATCAGATATGTAAGAAGGAATTATATCTCCCCCGTAAGCGCTGACAATAGGAGCTGCAAATCGCTGTTCAGACGAGTATGCAGTGTAAGCTGCAAGCTGAAGGAAGTTCTCATTGTCAAGTATTGGTGAATTAACCGATACAAGCTTAGGGACTCCGTCCGTAAAAACATCGGCTTTATCGTATATTATTGCAGCCAGCTTCCCGGTGTTTTCAAGAGTTTTTGCGTCTTTAACAAACACACCGTATTCGACCGAACGGCTTAGCCCGGCAAGCGAATATATGGGAAGCGCCGCCAATGCCGATATCGGTACAGATGCAGCTATAAGCATGCTTCCGCGACGAATGCTCATGACGTATGTCATATCGGTGATAAGGGGGGCGGCTGCTGCAAATAAAACTCCGACTATGAACGCGGCCTTTGAAAAAAGCTCGAAATACGGAAGGTATTTAACCATGATCGAGCTTTCGGCGCCGGCAGGGCTGCTTAGTATGCTCCTTAGGCGAAGGCTTCCCTCCCTGTCTTCTACGGAGACAGCGGAATAAAATCCTTGCTTTGTTTTCCTGATAATGAAGTTCAGGAATGTGCGCCCCAGCTGATAAATCGCGAGCATTATAACAGCTTCGATGTAGCATCCGATGCAAAAGCCCGCAACAGCGCATAAGCAGATAAGTAGCTGATTGTTGAGATAGTCTCGTTTTTTGAGAATGTTCTCAATCGCTGCAAGTGCAATATCGAATCCGCTTAAAATGGCGGACACCGCGATCATTAGTATAGCAGCGAAGGTGGATGCATTGATCGAATACGCCAGTATCAGCAGCAAAACAGATAGAAGCGCACGAATAACAGTTACTATTCCTTGCGCACATCCGCTGTCCATTTTGCGATTTTTGGATGAACGTGCTTGAGCCATTGCAGCACCTCCCTGCTGTATATTAAAATTGCATCAAGCCTTGCCGTCGCAGCCGAGAACATCGGTGATCTTGTGCGCGACCATGGCCTTTATGGCCGCTCTTGCAGGCTTAAGGTATTGTCTGGGATCGAAGTGATCGGGATGATCGTTAAAGTACTTGCGGATCGTCGCAGTCATTGCGAGGCGAAGATCGGAATCAATATTTATCTTGCAGACAGCCATAGAGGCAGCCTTGCGCAGCTGATCCTCGGGAACGCCGATAGCTCCGGGCATATTTCCGCCGTTTTCGTTTATCATCCTGACAAACTCCTGAGGAACGGAGGATGAGCCGTGTAGAACTATCGGAAATCCGGGCAGACGGCGTTCAACATCCTCAAGGATATCAAATCTTAGCTGAGGCTTTGTGCCGGGCTTGAACTTGTAAGCACCGTGAGATGTGCCGATGGCTATTGCGAGAGAGTCGCAGCCCGTGCGCTCAACAAATTCCTGAACATCCTCAGGGCGAGTATAGGACGAATCCTCGGCCTTTACCTTAACCTCGTCCTCGATACCGGCAAGTGTGCCGAGCTCCGCCTCAACGACAACGCCGTGATCGTGGGCATACTCTACAACCTGACGGGTAAGCGCAATATTATCCTCAAAGGGCTTGGAGGACGCATCAATCATAACTGAGGTAAAGCCGCCGTCAATGCAGGATTTGCACAGCTCAAAGCTATCACCATGGTCAAGATGAAGCACTATTGGAAGCCCGGTCTCCTCTATTGCTGCCTCTACGAGCTTTATAAGATAGGTGTGATTTGCGTATGCGCGTGCGCCTTTTGATACCTGAAGTATAAGCGGAGCGTTGAGATCTGCAGCAGCTTCGGTGATGCCCTGCACAATTTCCATATTATTAACATTGAATGCGCCGATGGCGTAGCCGCCCTTATAGGCTTTTTCAAACATTTCGCTTGTTGTTACGAGTGGCATGGTAGATCCTCCTGTAATAAAAATAGTGATATTGCACAATTTATTTTAAAATCATATTTATTATAAACCTAAAACATGTTATAATCAATAATCATTACGTAAATGGAGGCGTAGTTTTGGATAATTTTTTTGACCCGCCGCTGATTGGCGCATGTATTTTCGGACAATCAGGCGGACCTACGGCAGTTATCAACGCAAGCGCATACGGCGTTATTAAAGCAGCACTTGACAGTGACATCATAACTAATGTATACGGTGCTGCGTACGGCATTCAGGGAGTACTTAACGACGAGCTTTACGATATGGGTGAGGAGGAAGAATATGAGCTCAAGCTCCTGCTCAATACGCCGTCATCGGAGCTGGGATCGTGCAGATATAAAATGGCGGATCCCGCCGTTGATGACAGCGACTATAAGAGAATACTCGAGATATTCAAAAAGTACGATATAAGGTACTTTTTCTATAACGGCGGCAACGATTCCATGGACACCTGCAATAAGATAAGCAGATATATGGAGATGGTCGGGTATGATTGCCGCGTTATCGGCGTACCAAAGACTATAGATAATGACCTGTTCGGAACCGACCATTGTCCAGGCTTCGGCAGCGCCGCAAAGTTTATTGCTACCTCATGCATGGAGATAGGCAAGGACACGGATGTTTATAATACAGATATGGTCACGGTCATAGAGATCATGGGACGTCACGCAGGCTGGCTCACGGCCTCGGCAGCACTTGCAACGGAATACGGCAACGGATGCGGCCCGGATCTCATTTATCTCCCCGAACGAGACTTTGATCTTGACAGGTTCACGGATGACGTATTGAAGATCATGAAGCAGAAACGCAATGTCCTTGTTGCCGTATCCGAAGGACTCCATTACTCTGACGGTTCGTTTGTGTCCGAGGCAAAAACCTCCGGAACCGACGGGTTCGGTCATGCCCAGCTTGGCGGACTGGCCGTCAAGCTTGCCAACTATCTCAAAGAACGCCTCAATCTTAAAAAGGTTCGAGGTATTGAGCTCAGTCTTCTTCAGCGCAGCGCAGCGCATATTGCTTCGGCAGTGGACGTTGAGGAAGCATATTCTGTCGGCAAGTACGCTGTTGAAGCCGCGGTAGGCGGCGCTACAGGTCAAATGGTCGCCCTTGAGCGTGAGGATAACCTTGGACTGTATTCCTGCAAGCCTGTGCTGCTGTCTCTAAACAGTGTTGCAAACTATGAAAAGAAAGTTCCTCTTGAATGGATAACCGCAGACGGAAACTATGTTACCAATGAATTTATAAACTATGTCCTCCCTCTTATTCAGGGTGAACCAAAGATACCGCGCAGCAATTCCCTCCCCCGCTATGCACGGCTCAAAAAAGTTAAAGCAAAAGCGCGAGATGAGGCGCTTGCGGAGTAAATAACGTTTATATAGCCATTGTTTTGACAAAGTTGTCAAAACAATGGCTATTATTTTGCTAAATTGAGTATGCGAGTTGTGCAAAATAGTATAAAGATGTTGTTAATTATTAAGCCGTTCTATAGTAAAACGGTGCAGAATATGCTAAAATATGAGCATTATCTTTTGGAGGAATAGTAATGCAGAAAAAACGTAAAATCAATTTAGCCGGTTGGATAATCATCGCAATGTTCGCCGGCATTGCAGTAGGATTCATATTCCTGCTGGCAGCTCCTGAAAGCACATTTACTACGGAGTATCTCAAGCCTGTCGGAACCATCTACATTAACCTGCTCAAGTTCATGGTCGTTCCCGTTGTTCTGTTTTCCATAATGGACGGCGTTATATCGCTTAACGACCTCAAGCGCGTCGGCAGCGTCGGCATAAGAACATTTATTTACTACATATGCACGACTGCCGTAGCCGTTGTCATCGGCCTTGTAGTAGTAAACTGCTTTAAGGGCTTCTTCCCTGTTTTGGATGCAAGCGTCAGAGATTCGCTCGAGTATACGGCGGCGGAAGCTCCCAAGGTCATGGATGTCATAGTCGGCATCTTCCCCGATAATCTGGTGAAGCCCATGGTTGACGCAAATATGCTGCCGGTCATCTGCATAGCGATATTCTTCGGCGCGGGTATACTTGCAGCCGGAGATAAGGGCAAAAAGATCGGCGAGCTCGTAAACTGCATGAACGAGGTCACCATGAAGGTCCTCATGATGATCATTAAGCTTACACCGATCGGCGTATTCTGCCTGATGGCCGACGTTGTTGCCGTAAACGGCGCAAAGATAGTCGGTTCGCTGGCGCTCGTTGTCGGCGTTGCTTATATCGGCTACATCCTGCACATCGTTATCGTTTACGGATGCAGCATCAAGTTCCTCTCCGGCATGAGTCCGATTGCTTTCTTCAAGGGTCTCGCTCCCGCCATGCTGACGGCATTTACGACCACCTCATCCAATGCAACGCTTCCCATTAACATTGAGTGCTGCAACAAGATGGGCGCGGAGCCTGAGATAAGCTCCTTCGTCCTGCCTCTCGGCGCCACCATCAACATGGACGGTACGGCGATCTACCAGGCAGTCGCCGCAGTGTTTATCTCCTGCTGCTATGGCATAGATCTCACCATCGGACAAATGGCCATGATTGTTCTCACTGCCACGCTTGCATCTATCGGTACTGCCGGTGTCTCCGGTGCAGGCATGATAATGCTCTCCATGGTTCTCATGTCCATCGGACTGCCTGTTGAGGGTATTGCGATCATCGCAGGTGTCGATAAGCTCTTCGACATGGGTCGTACAACGCTCAATATAACTGGCGATGCTACTGCAGCAATGTGGGTATCCAAAGTCGAGCGTAAGAAAATGGCAGCAAATGCAGTGAAATAAGCTATATTGTTTTAAATCCCCCGTCACAAACGGGGGATTTTTTAGTCAAATGCAGGGTTTACAGCGTAAAGGTTCCTGGAGTCCAGTTTCTCTATTGCTTTTCTGAGTCCCTCGCCGAAGCGCTGGTAGTGAACGACTTCACGCTCCCGAAGGAATTTGATAACATCGTTGACATCGGGATCATCGGAAAGTCTGAGAATATTGTCATAGGTGGTTCGAGCCTTCTGCTCTGCGGCCATATCCTCACTCAGATCCGTTATAACATCTCCGGTTACCTGCATCGTAGCCGCGGTCCATGGCGTGCCTGAGGCAAACTGCGGATAAACCCCGGCGGTGTGGTCAACAAAGTATGCCTCGAAGCCGGCCTTTTTTATCTCCTCGGGAGTCATTTTTCGAGTTAGCTGATGGACTATCGCTGCTACCATCTCAAGATGACCGAGCTCCTCTGTGCCGATATCTGTGAGCAGACCTTTAAGCTCCGGGTAAGGCATGCTGTAGCGCTGACTGAGATATCTGAGAGATGCTCCCAACTCGCCATCCGGACCTCCACACGGAAAAAACCGATAACACGTCTAACACTTCATTTACATGCAACATATCATCCCCTCATGCAAAAGTCAAGGACAGCGCAAACGCGCTGTCCTTTTTCTCATTTTGCGTTTAATTCGTTGTAGACTTTTTGGCCTATTGCCACGCTGTAAGGATTGTTTTTAGGCTTCCAGCTCTTATTCGCAAGCTGCCAAAGCACGGCCTGCTGCGCGATTGTAAGCTTGCTGCCGCCGGGAAGAACCGTGCCGTACTTTTCGCCCATTGCATCAATGGCGGCCTTGATCTCCGCCTGCTTAAAGGTGCCGTTGCCGTCTGCATCGAACTTCGGCAGTGACTCTTTGAAAGCAACATACGACGACGGCTCCACGCCGTGGGCGCGCCCAGCGGATACCTTCCTGTATTCGCTCTCGGACATGACCTGTGCCAGCGCTGCAAGCTGATCGTTTGTGTTCTTGACCGTATCGACGACCGCCCGCCACTTCTGCGCGCTGCTCACGGTGTCCGCTCCGTCCTGCGGCTCAAGGTCATTTATCGCCTTGGCCAGCTTGTATGCAGTTTCATCACTCAGACCTGCATCGGCAAAGCTGTTGTAATTCGCCGCCGTCGCGGGTATCTGACTGTAGTATTTAAAGCTGTCGTTGACCGCTGCCTTCTGGTCGGCCGTCCATCCCTGCTGATTGACCCAGCGCGAGAACGCAAGCGCCTTCTCCGATGTAGTATCGTATTCCTTGCCGATATCCGTATACTGATTTTGCGCCTTCAGAAAGTCGTCCATGTCAAGCCCGGCCTCTTTAAATGCCGCGATCTCCTCCGTGCGAGTGGACTTGTATGTTCCGTTCTCCTGCTTCTCGCCGAATATGTGATTATACAGTATGCGTTTCTCGTTGTCAGTGAGAGAGCTGTCCGCGATAGCCGTCCTCTTGCCGTTGTTCGTCTTCTCGGCTCGTATGGCCTTGAGCGTATCGTATACATCCTTCTGAGAAGTGCCGCTCTCCGTAAGCTCCTTATATGCAGCGGTTTCCTTTGCACCGAAGCTCTTAAAGCCGCTGCCTATCCACTCCCGGCCTGTCGGAAGCGCCGTTTTGCCGAACAGTACTGACTCCGCAATGCTCTTTGCGCTGTCACCAAAGCTCTGATTGTAAACGGGATACTGCAAAATATCGTTGCCGTCGGCATCGTAGGTGTAGCTGCCGCCCCTGATGGTCGCATCGATGCCTTGCGCGACCTTCTTTATTTGCCCGCCGCCGAACGGCAGCAGCGTATATGTTGCCGGCTTTGCAAGCTCTTTCCCTATTGTGCTCCATCTTTTTTTACTGTCCCAATCCTCATTTGTCGCAGCCCTGAGAAGATTTCCCGCGTCGGGTAATGCGCTGCTTATCGGTATGCGGCCGCCGCCGAGTATGCCGCCTATGAACGGAAGCTGCTCCGCCGTGTCCTCAAGAGTGCCCGTAATGACGTCATATGCGCTCTCGCCGTTTGCTATGTCCTGCGCCGTGTCAACCAGTATTCCGATAGGGTCGAGCGCCGGCCTTCGTCCGATGAAGTATTCATATGCTTCATCGAAAAGATACGCGCCGAGGAAGAATTTCAGGAGGGCGAGCGCCAAGGCCTTCACGCCCTTGTCCTTTGTCTCACGGGGAATATCCTTGAACAGATAGCTCAGCTGATTGTTGACCTCAAGCTGGAACTGAGTAAACAGCTTGGTAACGGGGTTTGACTGGTTGAACAGCGTCGGGGTGCTTCCCTTGCTCCTGTCGGCCATGACGTTTGCCGCGAAGGTGTCCGCATCCTCCATGGCCGCAGCCTCGCTCATTCCCTGCCGGATGTTCTGGTTATACCGGGCGCGCACCAGTGTGCCGGCCGTGAAATTGTCTATCCACGACATGGGCGACGATAGCTTTGCCGAGGCCTTCTGCGCCCATGTCTGAACAAGCGGGTCGCTCCCTATTCTGTTTGTGAGAAAGGCCGAGGCCTCGACCATGCCGTCGCTCTCCTTCATGGCCGCTAATGTCTGCTGCATGCCCGTGAGAAGATCCTTTGTGCCCAGAAGCGCATAGCCCTGAGTGATCGGGATAAAGTTTGTCAGCCATGAGCCCACATTGATTGCGACCATGTTTGCGGCGACTCTCGACTCGACCGCCTTGACGACGTTGTACATATCGCGCCCCAACGCCTGCTCAAGGTTTCGGTCTGCCATGCTCTTTTTGCCCGCAAGGATGTTCGTGTATTCGTCGAGGTTGACTACCCAGTTTGACAGCTCGTATTTGCCGTTCGCGTTTAGGTCGTCTATGATGGCTGTTTTCTCCGCCTCGGTCTTGCCGGTATCGGCTCTCACAGCGTCTATCTGCTTTCTCAAGCCCTCCGGGCCTGTGCGATATCTCGCCTGCGACGCAAGCGCGCGAAGTCTTTGTATGTTCTCGGTCTGATATATGACATTCGCAACGCCCTCTATGTATCGGTCAAAGCCCTCCACGGCGTCGTATGTTGTCTCGAAGCCCGTTCTTTCTAAGGCATTTCCGAACCACTGTATGCCCGGCCTGAACATATGCGTCATGCCGTTTATGGTCGTCGGCAGCTCCGTGACGTCGGTCTTTATGCCCAGAGCCCGGCCGAACAGACCGATGATGTTGTCCGCGCTGTCCTTTTTGAAATGCGGGAAATAGCCCCTGCGGTAGTTTACGGGTTCATATCCGTTTTCTATTCGGACGTCGTTCATCATGTTGAGCAGCTCGTCATATATCCCCCTGAACTCCTTTATGGCGTTTTCAATCTTGGCCTTGTCTAAATCGGGATTGTTTTTCCATAGCTCGGCCTCGATAGCCCTCCATTCCGCCTCGGTCTTTCCGTCACGTGTTTTGTCGCGGGACCGGCTCGCCATTTCCGCATTGTCTCTCGCCTCGCCGATGAGCTGCACGGCGTGTGCCTCCGAGACCTTCCCGGCCTTCTTCATCGCCTTGGTTTCCTTGGTGCTGAGCTTGAGCGCCGCCACTCTGCCGCGCATCGTTTTCTTGAACTGCGTGGACTTGGCCTCGGCCTGATGCACCGGCATGAAGTATTTGCGGTTTATCGCTTTCGCGATCTTCTCGTCGGGCACTATGTCCAGAACATTGCGCTCCTGTGTCTCTCGCGCATAGAGTATGCCGGACTTCTTATCCTTCCAGTCGTTCGCCGTCTGAAGATACTCGTCGGCCTCGTCGCGCAGCTCCTGCTTTCTCTGCGCGTTCCACTCCCTTATGGTTCGCGCGATCCGCTCATATTCCTCCTGTGCTTCAAAAACCGCGCTTATGCCCTTCACATTGTCCTGCTTGGGGTCGAGGTGCTCAAGCTCGATCTCACCTCGGAGCAGCCTGCCGACCTGAATCTTATCATGGTCTGTGAGCAGGTTTTTCGCGTTTGCTATCTCGTATTTCTTTCGGGCTTCCTTTAAGCCCTTGTACGCATTTTGCACCTCGTCGATGGTGTGCAGCTTCTCCGCGGGCGCTTTACCGTCCTCAACGTATCTCTTCACGGTGCGCAGGACACTGAGGCTGTCGGTTATGGCCGTCTCGAAGTCCGCTCTCGCCCATTTCTTATATTCCTCCGCATTCCTGCCGAAGTGGTCATCGAGGCTCTTTTCGCTCACGCTTATGCTTTTGCTGACCTCCAGCATCCTTTGTATCTGATCGGCCGGGTGCGTGATATCCGGCGGGAACAGCTCAGGAGCCATGCCCTGAAGCTCCTGATATGCTGTGTCAACGGGAAGGCCGCCCTTGTTGACTATCCTGAGCGAGCCGAAGGCGCTGTTTTTAAATTGGTTCCAGTCCGTGATATTTGTTTTATCCGTTTCCGCGAGCGTAACGGACTGCGTTCTGAGATAATCCTTTATGTCCTTGTAGGTGTTGTAGAACTCATCGTCTATGTGCCTGCCGTTTTCCCATGCCGTCTCGAAAAGCTCGTTCTTTGTCTCCTCGCTCACCGTGCCGGTCTTGAGATACTCCTCGCTTATCTCCTGTGCTATCTCATTGAGGTATTCCTTCTGCGCGAATTTCGGAACATTGAGCTTGTCCGAAAGATCTTTCACGAGAGCACCCTCCGCTCTCTTAAGATATGTCTCGGCCTTTTTGGGTATGGTGTCTCTTACTCTCGGCTCCTTGGGTTCTTCTTCGTTTGCGGTCTCCTCTTCGACCGAATACCTCCTGCCGTCCATCCTGAGCGCCTCCTGCGCGGCGTCGCTCCAGCGGCCGTCAATGTCGAACTCCTCCCAGTTGCGGCGGAGATATTCGTCCACGCTCACGCCCTCGGAGTGCGCGCGGTCATATATCTCTCTCGCCTCGTCGGAATAGCTTTGGTTTTTTGGCGGCTGCCGGTAAGCGTTTCGGGAGGGTGCGCTTCTCCGCGTCCCGTCTATGCTGTCAACGTGGCGGAAGAACTCGTCCTTGCCGATCTCTCCCGAGGCATAGCGCCGAGCCTGGGCTAATATCTCTTTCTTCTGCTCCGGCGTCCGCTCGCTCACGGAAAATTGCTTGTTGACAGACTGAGGGCTTGTGGGTATACTGTTATCAATCTCAGATTGAGTACGACCCGGCTCATGCTCTTGGTAACGAGAGCGCTGGCTTTCGCCAGTGTCGGTATGCTCGCTGAGATTTTTTATTTTGTCTATTTGATGAACCCTGTTTATTTCATACAGTATTTTGCGATTTCGTCCATCGGCGATATTTAGAGTGGCTTCATATATATTGCCGTCTTGAGTTTGAAGATAAGCTGTGCGTATAAGCCACCCGTTCTCATCCATCCATTGGTGAGTGTGCTCGTTCGATGAAGCTTTGTGTGTAGAACTTGCTAAAACTTCCGAGAGCTGTACAATTGCCTGTGCTCGAACAGTATCTCCTCTGTAACCGGCCAGCTTATCGATCACTTTGTGACTGTTTTTTGACCCGTCCTTTGTGACTCGGTCCGTACTGCGTGCAAGGAATACCTTTTCAGGGGCTCCTGTCTCATCGTACATGGTGAGCTCTGCGCCTGCCATATTCTCGTAGACATATTGGCTTAATACGTTACCCCACTTTTTCGGGGGGATTCCGTTAAAGATATCGGTATCAAGGATAACTCCCTCGCCGTATTTTCGCTTTGTCCCTTCTACTTCAGAGATGCTGTAGCTTTTCCCGTCCTCCGCAAACACGGTGTTCTCGTCTCCGAGATCGGGAGCTTTATTTTTTCGTTCTTCGGGTGTCAGCGTCCGGCGGCTCGCTGCGTCTCTCGCCTCGATCTCGCCAGCCGTGTTGCGGTATTCCATCCCGCTGTCGTCGATCTCAAACCGCCACTTGCCGTCCATGCCCTTGAACCAGCCGGTAGTCTTGCGGATGCTCTTCATGTCAGCGCCGAGAGTCTCCATCTCCTGCGCGTTTTTCAGGTGCTCAAGATTTGCCGTGCTCGCCTTTTGCTCTGCAAAGCTGTACTGCCTCTCCGTTCCGCCGTTATAGTATTCGTCGAACAGGTCGCTGAACTCATCCTCGCTGATCTCGCCTCTTGCAAGCTGATCCCTCAGAGACTCAAGATATTCATCCGGCGTCATTTCGCTGCTTTTCGTCTGAGCTTCCTGCGCCTGAGAAGCCTCCCGTGTCGTGACCTCCTGAGCAGCCTCCTGTGTGGTCTGCGTGGTTTGTGCCTGTGTAGTTTTCGCCGACGGCGCTGCCTGTGTGGGCGATTCCGCCTTAAAGGTGACGTTAACAGGTCGGTTTTCGGTCTCCCTGAGCGCCGTCTGATAGTAGCCTCTCGCCTTAGTAAGGAATGCCCTCTCCTGAGCCTTTCTGTCCCCTATCTTGGCGAGCAGGTCGTTGATAAACTGCAATATCCTCTGGCCGAGGCTCGGGCTCTGCGTGACGACCGCCTTTATGCTCGCCTCGTCCGTCAGAAGATTTTTCTCGACAAACTCCGCAACGATCTCCGCATCTATCTCCTCCTCGCTTCCGAGCGTGTGGCCGTGCTTTTCGTAAAGCGCGGCCTTTTCCTGTCTCATTTTCGCAAGGTCGCCGCCCTGCTTCTGTATCTGACTGAAGATAACGCTCTTTAAGTCGGTATATGCTCCCGCATCCTCGATGCTGTGGGTCAGCTCATGCCCCACGACCTGCGCCAAGGGGTTCTTGCTGTTTCGGTTAATGTAGAGCTCGCCCGTTGCCCTGTCGTAATATCCGTTTTCGCTCGGATCGGCGTCATAGAGCCTTATCTCTCTGCCGGTTATTTTCGAGAGCCTTTCGGCACTTTCTATTGTTTTGTCCCTGAGCAGCTCGTCGCCCCTGGGCAGCGTGATCCCGTCTGGCTGAAGCTCCTGTGTGAACGTCCTTTCAAGAGCCCTTGCCTTCACGCCGGTCAAGGCCACCTCATTTATGACCTCCCCTATGTTGGGTATCTTCTGAAGCCTTTCCCTCTCGCTTTGGCTTATCCTCTGCCCGTTGGCCGCTCTCGCTATTATGTCCGCGGTATTGTCGTCAATGAGAATGTTCGCATCCGCAAGGGCTTTTTTTGCAAACGGCGCGTCCATGAGCCTTGCGAGGTTCTCGGTCTCCGCGTCGCTCAGGTTTCTGTGAAAATGCTTCCCGCTCTTTTCTACTATGGGCTTGTACGTCTCCGCGGCCTTTTGCGCTCTTGACCCCGGCTCGGCCTCAAGCCCCATGTTGACGAGCTCCCTCTGATACTTTTCATATCCTCGCTGCTGCGCGTTCTCGGCCTTGAACTGGCCGTTGACCACGTTGGTTCCCGCTCCGAACAAGCCCAGTGTGCCGCCTATGAGGAAGTCTGCAAGCATCTGCTGCGTGTCCATGTCCTTCCCTATATCCGACCAGTCGCCCTTGCCGTCGTCAAGCTTCAGTATGCGGTCGGCCACGGGGTTGAGAATATCCGAAAGGACCTCCTCCGCGCCCTCCTCCGCCGCGCCCGTTATCAGCTTGAGGGTTGTTCTGCCCGCGTTTGTTTTCGCAAGGTTGTTTACAATGCCGTTTATGAGCTTCTCATTCTTTATGAGCCCCGATCCGTATGCCGCCTTTGAGCCGAGGCCGAAAAGCTTCTCAGTGAGAACTTCTATAGCCGCGCTCTTGAGGCCGGATATCTGCTGCTCGCCCTCGCTGAGGCCGCGCCGCCGTGCGTCGAGTGAAGCAGAACCATATGCTCTCATGCCCATTGCCGCCATGCCAGCTCCGGGGAGAGCTGCGTTTAATGCAATGTCTCCGGCAAACTGTGCGCCCGCTATGCCGAGATCCACCGCAAACTGCCCGAAGCCTCCGAGCCCCTCCTTGGCCTCCTGCTCGTACTCATACGCACGTTTTGAGCTTTCCACGGCGCTTTCCAGCAGCTTTTGCTTTAAGTCTCCCGCCCAGCCGTCATTGAAGCTTTTTACCTTGTCCTGCTCCGCCTTGCGCTGAGCCTGCCCTAACTTGACCTGTCTACCCTCTTTTTTCGCGGCCTTGGCCTCGCCTATCGCCGTTCGTGCGCTCTCACCCATTGAAAGATTGCCGGTCGAGGACGTAACATCCGCGCCCAGCTTCTTATAAGCCGCGCCCGATGAAGAAAGTGCGCTTTTCACAACCGCCTCGCCCTTGAAATTGCCCGTGGGCGTGGATGTAAAAGCCCTTTGCGCCGATGCTCTGCCAAGCGGCCTGCCGGTGTCGGCAGGCTTAAAGCGGCTTCGAGGTATCGCCGTGCCCTTTACCGGCTTGTTTGCCTCCTGCCCCGTCTTCCCGTCGCCGTATACCTTGGCGTATACAAAGGCCGGATTGTTGGCTATCAGCTTGTCCTGCCTGGTGCCGAAATCATTCCGCATTTCGTTGATCCTGTCCGAAACCGCCGAGCCGCTCGAACCCGAAGACTTGGACAGTCCCTCGCCTGTCACCTTATAGCCGGCAGCCTTTAAATCCGATTTCAGTTTATCTCTGTCGATCTTTGCGCCCATCCTTTTTACCTCGCATTAATTATTTGCCTTTGCCGGCTCCCATCTGTGAGCGAAGCTTGCGCTCCAAAACGCTTATATCTGCCTCGCTGAGGTTTGCCTTTTCAAACGCGTCCAGCAGGTCGTCAACGCTGCTGTATGTCTTTGCGCCCTCGTATCCGCTTCCGCTGCCGCCCCATCTGAAGGTGCCGTTGTCAGCGTCAAAGTTGAGCCGCCTCAAGTCGCCCGACGGCAGATCACTTGTTCCGTCGCCGGAGGCATCCTCCGAATAATCGGTGCTGACCTCATCCCCGCCGCCGGCGGAATAATACCCCGGGCTCGAGTACTTTGCCGCAGCCGGCGCCTCCACGGCGCTTGTGTCAATGCCCAAAGCCTTCAGGCCGGAATAGTCGCCGTATGAGGCGGCTATCTTCGCAAGCTGCAATCTTCTCTCGAAGTCCGTGGGATTGTCGCTCGAATTTATGCCCAGCGCCTCAAGGAAGCTGTAGTCGCCCAGCTCCGCCGCAGCGAGAGCCTTGTTGAGAGCCTCGCTTCGCTTTGAGGTCTGATTGTTTATCTCGTCAAGAAGCTTGCCGTAGTTAAACTCCCTGTCGGCGTTGTGCTGGCTGAGCTTATCAAGGTACTTGTTGTATTCGCTCTGCTCAAGCCCTGCTGCCGTCTGGAGGTTCTGAATGATGCGGTCGTAGTCGTCCTGATACGCGCCGTAGGCGAATTTCTTGTCTATGTTGTACTGGTTAAGCTCGTTTACGTATTTCTCATAATCGGCCTGCTCCGCCGCCGAGAGGGCGCTGAGGTCTGCAAGCTTCATGCTGTGCTCGTTCATGTATTTATTCAGAGCCAGCTGATAAAGCTCCGGTATCTTGTCCGTCATTCGGCTTGCGTAGTAGTCTCCGGCCTGTGTAGCCGCTCCGACGGCATAGCTCGACGGTATTCCTCCCGTTGCCGCGGCCGCCGCTCCCAAGGCGTCCTGCGTGGCTCTCTGTCCCTCGCGGGCGTACTGCTTTCTGTACTGGCTGTAAAGCGGATCGGTCTGCGGGTCATATCTGAAATCCCCCCGGTTTACGACCTGGTCGAGCACGCTCTGCATCTTATCATCGTGCCTGCTGCTGTATTCCGGCCTTGCGGTGTCGTAGCTGAAGCTGCCGTAATTGAGCTGCTTGTCCAGGAGACCGTCTATCCTGTCCTTGTAGGCGTTATCATATGTCGGCGCCTCAGGGCTCTCAAAATCCTTCGGAGCAAGCGGATCAAGATAGAACTGGCCGCCACTCGCGCCTCCCGTGTATCCGCCGTAGCCCGAGCGTATTTCCTCCGCTCCGAGGTTGGCCAGAGCCTTTGCCTCGGGCGTGGATGCCTTGTGATAGTCCTGCTTGTATTTGAGGATGCTCATTCCGGCGTCGGGGTTATCGAGCGCAAGCTTTAAGTCCGCGTCGGAGAATTCCTTGTTGAGGCCGCTGTCTGTCAGCGCCCTCTGAAAATCATCGTATGTGTATTTAGAAGCCATATTTCCTCCTTGCTTAATTCGGTGATCCCGTGTAGACCTCTCTAACCAGCGAATACAGTCTGCATTCGCCCTGTCCGCTCATGCGTATGCGGAAATGGTCGCATCTTCTCGGGATTATGGGCAGGTAATAGCTGCGCTTTTTCTCAGCCTGAAGCTCCTTCACCGTCCGCCATATCCCGTCGCTGTCAAACTGCATCTCTATTTTAAGGCTCGCCCCCTCGTCCAGCTCGAGCCTTATAAGCAGCTTGCTGACTGTTTTCTTCTCCGGCGTTTCCGAGGATGAGCTTGAATATGACGTGTACCCGTAAAAATCGGCCCATTCCGCCATCCATTGGACGCTCGCCTCGCGCACCGACGCGGCCGGAACGCTTCTCGCGTTGCCGCTTATCTGAATTCTGCCGCTGCTGTCGAGAAAATATAATTCCTCGTTCCAGCCCCAGCCTATGACCTCGGTGTCGTCCTCCCTGTGCCACAGCTTGACCCTCGTGTCGTAAACGAACAGCTCGTACCCGTTCTTTCCCTGCATCGAGACGTAATACTTTGTCCCGTCCGAGCCGGCCACCGCGTTTTTAAAGCGCTGCATTCCGAACGGCGCCGCTATGCTCTGCGGTATGCCGCCGCTCCATGCGACAATGCCCGCTCTCGAAAGATAGAACATCACCTCTCCGGCTATGGCAAGGCTCCTGTCCGAGCCCTTTTCGACGCCTGATGATGCCGAGCCCATCACCTGAAAGTTTGACGGCTTATCCCCGTAGACCTTATACACGTGCTCCTCCTTAAAAAAGCACGGATATCCGAGATATGAGGCGCAGGCCGTGAAGTCGCCCGTTGAGCCGACGTCGACCGTGAAGCTGTCCGTTGAAACTCCGTCGTATACGTTCCAGTTGAAAATGTCTCCTAACTTCGAGGCGTATATCGTGTCGTTTTTGCAGCCCCAAAGCCTGTTTTCATTCTCGCAGATAAAATCCAGGTCGGGCATGCTTCTTGTTATCTGTATCGTTTCGCTGTCTCCGCCGTCATCAATGACGAAGGTGTTTTCATAAAAGCGGAGGTAGTCTCCGTCGATCTCTCGTATGATTGCCGTTTTGTTGTTCTCCGTGTGCCTTGTGCAGCCGGATATGGTAACGCCGTCGCCCTCCCTGAAGCTCGATCCCCAGTCCGCGTCCTTGGCGTATATGGTGTTTGCCGCCGCGCTCTCGCCGGCGTAGCTTCCGTCCTGAAGCTTTGCCGGGCCGCTCCTGCTTGCCTCCATGCTGCCGAATTCGCCCGTCAGACGGTTGTAGTATTTCTTGTCCGGGAGAATGATTATGTACGCTCCGAGGCTCGCAAAGGTCTTTTTCGTGTCCGTCACGCTGCCCTTTAAAGTGCCGTCTGCATAAAAGCCCGTGCCGTCTGCCCAGAAAAGCCCGTCGTGCGCCAGAAAGCCGTTGGGTTTTTGTATGGTGGTGTACACCCAGCGCCTTTCGCGCGGACTCAATAAGGGGTAGTAATCGCTCGTGAGGTTTTTCATGTCCCACAGCTCGCCGTTGTCTGCCGCAGCCGTGTGATTGTATCCGCCGAACTTGACCTGCTTTCTGCCCGTTATCCTGTCGGCGTTGACCATTTGCGGAAGTCCTGCCATTATTCCTCCCCGAAGCGTATAAACTTCTCTAAAGCCTCAAGCTGTACAGGGCTTATCCTTTCGGGTATAGGTGCTCGCAGTGTCTCCGGCTCGTCTGTCTGCGTCATGCACAGCTTTTCTCTTTCCCTTTTGAATTCCTCGGCCGAGGCCGCATCCTCAAAGGCGAAGCGCTCGTTGCCAAGCCACTGTATTTGTCCGCTCTCGTCCGTCCTGGCGTATTTTTTTATAAGCTTCAGCTCCTCTTCCCTGAAAAAGTCCACCTGTGTCTGAAGCTCTCTTTTGACCCTCAGCAGCGCATACGCCGTCTGATAGTCTGTTTCCTTCTGCTGCATTTGCGTTGCCGCAATGTATGCGTTTATGCATTCGATGAGATACATTTTATCCTCCGATCTCTTTCCCGTTGACCTTTACCGTGCCCTTGAGGTTAATTGTTCCGTCGCTGTCCAGGTTAATGCTTGCCGTCGTCCCTGCCGCTATGTAGATCGACCAGTCGGCCTCAATACTCATTCTGGTTTCACTGTCCAATTTAAGAGCGAAGGGGTTTTTCGTGTAAATAAACAGCCTTTTGCTCATTTCCGTGGCTGTTCCGGCGCCCTGGTCATCCATCCTTATTCCGCCGTAAGCATTGCCGTAGCTGCTGCCGTAATGAAATTCAAACTCTCCGCCGACATTTCCGGATGTGCTTAAAAGCGTCCTGATCGTGCTGCCGCTTATTGTACCGCCCGTTATGCTGTTGCCGCTTAAGGCTATGGCCGATATCGTGCCCGTGGTGATGTTGCCGCCGTCTATCGTGGTGCTCCCCGCCGTGGACAGATCGGAGAATGTCACTATGCCGGTAAACTTTATTGTCTGACTGCTCAAAAGTGTTTCGCCGGCCTTGAGTCTTATAACCGAGCTCGTATCTCCGTTTGTAACGGCCAGTGTCAGGCTGTTTGCCGTCTGCTGTATAAGGCTTATGTCCGCCTCGGCGTTTGATATCCTGCTTGAAAGACTCGTCGCTGTTTGCTGCAATACCGAAACATCACCCTCGGCATCCGATATCCTCGCTGTAAGGCTCGTTGCCGTCTGGTTCAGCGTAGAAACGTCGCCTTCAACGCTCGTGATGCGGCTGGTGAGGCTGTCCGCTCTGACGCTGAGCGTATTTATATTGCCCTCGGCATCTGATATCCTTGTGCTTAATCCCTGAGCCGTCAGGGCGAGGCTCGTAACGTTGCCCTCCACGTCGCTTATCTGCGCGTATACGGGCTCCGTTATCATGTCCGATATCTCGTCAAGCCCGGCATCGTTAAAATTGTCCTTGTCTAAATTCGAAAGCGAGAATCTCAGGCTCTCAAGCAGCATGTAAAGATAGCTCTGTATTTTGTCGAACTTCTCGTCTGTAGACTGCTGCTTTGTAAGCTGGGGAAAGCTGCTGTCGGCAATCGATAGATTGGTGGGCATGCTCTGCCTCCTTTCGGGCAGCCCCCTTGGAGCTGCCCTTTTTTATTTGCCGGTCATTTGCCGGTCATTTGCCGGCGTCGTCCGTTGCGTCCTTCATTTTTTTGATGCCCTTGGTAAGCCAGTCGGGCACAGGCGCGCCCAATGCCTGCGCGTTCTCGGCGATTGAGCCTATCTCGGTGAATATGTACCACAT
>ULTU01022756.1_pt1 | contig 51183 bp, 56 predicted proteins | sample 1957861 | NCBI WGS metagenome assembly ULTU01 (sample SAMEA4835742, study PRJEB28245) | human gut metagenome | biome: gut microbiome; material: fecal sample | place: Denmark | collected 2008
CCAAAATTCGTATTTGTATTTGGTGGCGGTTTGGTGTATAATTCATGTTAAGTTAGTAGGAAATGGATTTGGCTTAAAATGATTTTTAGGGTAGCTGATGTGAAGGTTTTGGAATATTGAAATGGTAGGAGATGAAGTGTATGATTCGTTATAGTGATGAAGATGGGTTTATAAAGCCCGGGGGATTGAGAGATGAAAATGATGTTAAGGGGAATAAGGTTATTTTGCCTAAGGTTGCTGTTGGGGTGTTTTCTATAAAGCTTTTTGAAAGTATTGTTTCGGCTTTTCAAAGTAAGAAGGTTGCTTATTTTGGTGGAGCTAGTTATCATAGGCCTATTTATGTTTTGAATTATAATGATGAGAAGATTGTTTTGTTTAATGCTGGGGTAAGTGGACCTTGGATTAGTGCTGATATTGAAGAGTTAAGTTTTAATGGCGTTGAAAGGTTTGTTATTTTTGGTAATTGTGGTGTTTTGGATAGTAGTATTGAGGATTGTTCGATTATAATTCCAAGTAAGGCTTTTAGGGATGAAGGGACAAGTTATCATTATTTGCCGGATTCGGAGGATATTGTGTTAAGTGATACTTATAAGGAAATGTTTAAGGATGTTTTGAAGGAGTATTCTTTTGATTTTGTGGAAGGTGCTACTTGGACCACTGATGCGTTTTATAGGGAGACTCCAGAGAAGATAAAGTATTTTAAAGATAATGGTGCTGTTTGTGTTGAAATGGAAGCATCTGTTATTGCAGCTGTGTGTGAGAGGAAGCATCTTGATTATTTTACTTTTTATTATGCTGGAGATAATTTGGATGCTGTTGAATGGGACAGGAGAAGTATTAGTCAAGAGGATGGCTTTGAAAAGAAGAAAGAGGTTCCAATTTTAGCTTTGGAGCTTGCAAGTAAAATTAGTAAGAGTGAAAATTAATTGTGAAAGGAAAATTATGTTGGAATTGTTTGAAGAAATGATTGTGGAAAAGTTTAAAAAGTATGTTAGTGGCTATGATATGGATGATGAAAATATTTCTAGAAAGTATTTACACTCTTTAAGGGTAATGGATTTTGCAAAGCAAATAGCTATTAGTGAAGATTTGTCTAAGCATGATATAAAGGTAGCTACGGTGATTGGAATTTTGCATGATTATGCTAGGTTTGAACAATGGAAGTTGTATGGCACGTATAGTGATGTGGATTCGATTGATCATGGTGACTTAGGTGTTTCTTTATTATTTGATAAGGGTGAGATAGATAATTTTTATAAAGCTGAAAATGATTTTAATAAAATAAAATTAGCTATTAAGTATCATAATAAGATTTCTGTTCCGGAGGATATTGTTGGTGATGAACGTGTTATGTGTAATATTGCACGAGATGCAGATAAGTTAGATATTTTTCATTTGCTTATTGAAAATAAATCTCTTTTTATGGAGGATGCTGCTGCGATATCTAAAGAGGTTAGAGAATGTTTTTTTGAAGATAAGATGATAAATTATAAAGATATTAAAAGTAAAAATGACAAGATTGTTCTAAGTTTAGCGATGTTTTATGATATTAATTTTACGTATTCATATAAGTATATAATTGATACAAAAATATTAGATGGTTTATATGAACATGTGGAAGATAAAGAAAGGTTTAAGAAGTATTTTGACCATTTGAAGAAGGTTATAGATGAGAGGGCAGGTCTTTATAATAATCTACGTTAGTTAAGTATATTTGATTATTTTTTATAAAGGTGCTATAATTCCTTTGTTTTGAGAAAAGGAAGTAATTGATTATGAATGAGAAGTTTTTAGATTTGAAGCAAGAAAATGATTTTGAAATGTTGGATGTACCAGCACAGATTATAAATGATGGAGAAATTGTGCTTTTTCCAACTGAAACTGTTTATGGAATTGGTGCAAATGGTCTTGATGATTTGGCTGTTAAAAAGATTTTTTTAGCTAAAGGAAGGGCTCAAGATAATCCTTTGATTCTACATATTTCGGACATGGACATGCTTGAAAGTATAGTTGATGTAAATAATATTACAGAGCTTGAATATAAGCTTATGAATACATTTTGGCCAGGGCCGTTTACGATTATATTAAATAAAAAGCCTAATATAGCAAATGTTGCAACTTGTGGTGGTGATACTGTTGGGGTGAGAATGCCAAGTAATAGAATAGCACATGAGTTAATAAAAAGAGCTGGCGTCCCAATAGCAGCGCCAAGTGCAAATATTTCGGGTAAGCCTAGTGGTACAAATGTTAAGGATATTTTTGATGAGCTTCATGATAAAGTTGATTTTATAATTGACGGTGGAGATTGTGATATAGGACTTGAATCTACGGTAGTTAGGGTCATTGGGGATAAAGTCAAGATTTTAAGACCTGGTAGAATTTCGAAAGAGGATATTGAAAAGGTTATTAATGATGTTGAAGTAGACGAGCATGTTATGAAAAAATTAGAGGCAGGTCAAAGGGTACTTTCGCCAGGTATGAAGTATAGGCATTATGCACCTAAGACGAAATGTATATTGGTTTATTCAGAAGATAATGAAAAATTGATAAATAAGATTAAAGAGATTAGAAGTGAATATAAGTCTTCTTTAGTGTTGGTCGCATCTGAAAATATTTCAAAGTTTCAAGATAGTGAATGTATGGATTTGGGTTCTAAAGAAAATTTATATGATGTATCTAAGAGACTTTTTGAAAATCTTAGAAAAATTGATGAGTTTGATGTTGATGTTGCTGTTATTGAAGGTGTGCCGCTTGATGGCATTGGACTTGCAATTATGAATAGGCTTATTCGTGCATGTGAGTATAATTATATTGTAGTATAAGTGTTTTTTAGGAGGAATGAAAATGAAGATATCTACTAAAGGAAGATATGCACTTAGAGTTATGGTTGATTTGGCACTTAATGATAAGGAAGGTTTTGTGTCTTTAAATGATATTGCAAAAAGGCAAGAGATTTCTAATAAATATTTGGAACAGATAGTTTCGCTTTTAAATAAGGCAGGTTTTTTGAAAACTGCACGTGGAAATATGGGTGGATATAAGCTTGCAAGAAAGCCAGAAGAGTATGTTGTCGGAGATATTTTAAGGGCTACTGAGGGAGACTTAGCACCGATATTTTGTTTGACTGCAGAGGGAAAATGCGAAAGAGAAAACAAGTGTAAAACACATACATTTTGGAAAGGACTAGATGATGTTATCAATGAATACGTAGACGGAAAGACACTTGCAGATTTGCTGTAGAGAGAGCTTTAAAATAAAGATTGCGTTTCACTTAGATATGTATGAATGTGGGATGGATATGCGAGGGTCGATAACACTTTTAGTAGCAATTTTGTCAAGGTGGAGATGACAAAGTCATACTACCTTGACAAAGCCTTGCGGATAAAAGTTTTATCAACCCTCGCATATCCATCCCACATTCATACATATCTAAGCGAAACACAATCTTTATTTTAATTTTTAATTCCTATTGACAAAGTATGAATTAGCATATATAATTCCTACTAGAATGATATGAAAAGAGGTTAAAACATGGAAAATGTATATTTTGATAATGCAGCAACTACTAGATTAGACGAAGATGTTCTAAAAGAGATGTTGCCTTACTTAAGAGAAGATTATGGTAATGCTTCTGCTATATATAAGCTTGGCAGGGAGTCAAGAAAAGCTATAGAAGAGGCAAGAGAAAGAATTGCAAAGGTTTTAAATTGTAAGCCAAATGAGATATATTTTACTGCCGGTGGAAGTGAGAGTGATAATACTGCTATAAAGGGCATAGCACATAATTATAAAAATAAAGGCAATCATATTATTACTTCAAAAATTGAACATCCAGCTGTTTTAGAGACTTGTAAAGAGCTTGAAAAAGAAGGCTTTGAAGTTACATATATTCCTGTTGACGAAAATGGTGTTATTGATTTAGAAGAGCTAAAAAAATCTATAAAGCCAACAACGATTTTGATTAGTGTGATGTTTGCTAATAATGAAATTGGCACAATAGAGCCTATAAAAGAGATTGGAAAGATTGCTAAAGAAAATAAAATATATTTTCATACTGATGCTGTTCAAGCTGTTGGAACTATTAAGATTGATGTGCAAGATTTAAATATAGATAGTCTTTCTTTGTCGGGACATAAGTTTTATGGACCAAAAGGTATTGGTGCTTTGTATGTAAGAACTGGAATTAATTTTAAGAAGTTTATTGATGGTGGGCATCAAGAAAGAAATAAAAGAGCTGGTACTGAAAATGTTGCTGCTATTGTTGGTATGGGCAAAGCTTTGGAGATGGCTTATGAGAAGATGGATGAGCATAATGAAAAGATACGTGCTTTGAGAGATTATTATGAAAGCCAAGTTTTAGAAAAGATTCCTTATGTAAAAGTAAATGGCAATAGAGAAAATAGGTTGCCTGGAAATAGTAATATTTCTTTTAGATTTATAGAAGGTGAAGGTTTGCTTTTAAATTTGGATTTGAAAGGTATTTGCGCATCTAGTGGAAGTGCTTGTACTTCTGGTTCGCTTGACCCATCGCATGTACTTTTGGCAATCGGCTTGCCGCATGAGATTGCACATGGCTCTTTAAGAATTTCTATAGGAAAATATAATACTAAAGAAGAGATTGAGTTTTTGGTTCAGAATTTGGTTGAAATTGTAAATAGATTAAGAAATATGTCGCCTCTTTGGGAGGAGTTTATTGAGAAGGGAGAGAATTAAGATGGAATATTCAGATAAGGTTGTAGATCATTATACTAATCCAAGAAATGTTGGTAAGATTGAGGACGCTTCGGGTATTGGCGAGGTTGGTAATCCGGTTTGTGGAGATATTATGAAGATGTTTATTAAGGTTGAAAATGGGATAATTACTGATGTTAAGTTTAAGACGTTTGGGTGTGGAGCTGCTATTGCTACTAGTAGTATTTCTACAGAAATGATTAAGGGTAAGTCTTTGGAGGAGGCTTTAGCTCTTAAGAATGGTGATGTCGTTAAGGCTTTGGATGGGCTACCTCCTGTGAAATTGCATTGCTCTGTTTTGGCTGAAGAGGCTATTCATGAGGCGATTGCGGATTATTATAGAAAAGAAGGAAAGATGACTGAAGAAGAGATTAAAGTTAAATGTGGACTTAAGGAACATCATTGCGAGCATTGTATGTAGAAAATTTAAAGCGAATTGGTTTCATGATGAAGCCGATTCGCTTTAAATTTAAATGTATTACTAATTTTTTTAATCAGATGTTTCCTCTGTTAGAAGTTCGATAAATTTTGGGTATAGCTTTACGGCATTTTTCTGCCAGTTGTCGGCTACGGCTTTGGCTTGGTCTTGGGTAGCACAAGAAATGTTTACTTCAAAAAGCGTTTTGTGTGATTCAATTACTTTGCATTTTGTTGTGTATGAGTCGTCATTTTCTGGGATGTATTCAGCTACAACTGACATTTCGTTTTTTATGCGTTTAAGAAGGTTTTTTATAGTTACGTCTAGTTTATATTTTATTATTCCTGGTAGGATGTTTTCTGTTAGTTCTAAGACGTTTGTTCCGTTCTCTTGTTATTTGATATAACCATTCTTCTTCTTGCTTGTAGTACATTATATAGTTTTGTTCAACTAAATCCGAAAGGATGTGTTGAAAGTAATAGTAATTAAAGCCCTCAAAGTCGTATAGAAGTTTTAGTATTTGCGAATTTGAAAGTGGGCAGTTTACGTTTTTCATTATATATAGGATTATAAGTTTGTTTTCAGCTAGTTTTTCTTTGTTTTCAAAAAGTGATGTGTTTTCGTTCATATTATCACGTCCCTTGCATTTTTTTGTAATTATATCATAAATGTGAAATATTTCAAGGCTTTGTGAGGTGTTTGGATTATGACGGTATAATAATATTTAAATGTTACATTTGTGTTATAAGTATTGAAATTGAAACTGTAGTAATGTTATACTTTAAGTAAGTTATTGTAAGAAATACAAGTACTACTTTTGGAAAGAAAAATTTAGAAAGTGAATACGTGACAGTAAGACCAAATGTAACAAGTTGGCGAAACACTTCTATACCAAATATGGTTAGTAAAGCTCAAGAAATGGCAAGTAGACATGGAATAAATGCAGATAGCCATATGATGAAAAATACAGAGTGGGGAGCAGTTGCTTATTTAGCGCAAAGTAAATATGGTAATAATTCTATCTGGAATAATCCTTATGTTGAGGGAGAAATTTATTCAACTACGTCAAACGGTTATGGAATGTACAATTATTGTGGAACGATGACAGGAATGGTTGGAAATGGTAAAGATGATTATGGACCTTATTATGCAGAAAAAATCAAAAAAACTTATAATGATGATGGAAGTATAACGATAACATATAAGAATATAAACAACAATGGAACAGAGGGGTCAGAAACAACAAAAACATATTATTCATATAATTCATCAAATGGAGTAAATGGAAGTACAACTGGAAATATATACGGAATATACGATATGGCAGGAGGAGCTTGGGAATATGTAACAGCATATGTAGATAATGATAGTACTCAAGTAAAAACATATGGTACAGGATTAGTAGGGAAATATGCAAATATATATATAGCATCATCACAAGATGATAAAGTTTCTACAGTGGATACAGAGGAACCTATGTCAAAGGCAAATTACAATGAAAATATAGATAAAAAAGGTGATGCAATGATAGAAACATCTACAAGCGGGGCGGGTAGTACATCATGGGGTGGCGATAACTCGTATTTCCCGTACGGTGGTTATCCTTTTGTCCTTCGTGGAGGCTCTTTTGACTACAGCTTGTCTGGCGGTGTCTTTGCGTTCTACCGCCATAGTGGTGGAGGTTTCGGTGCCCTTGGTTTCCGTGTAGTACTTGTGCCTTAATTGTTTAAATATTAGACATACAGTAAAGTGCAATTTTTGTATTTTAAAGTGCAAAAATTGCACTTTAAAATTGATTTTTTATAGTATAAATGGTATAATATATATACGAGGAGGTTTTGATATGTCTAATAAAAAAGGTTGGAATAAAGAATTATCTGAATATATAAAACAAGGTGAACCAAATAAAGTAGAGAAAACTAAAGCTTGGGAAACTGCGATAGGTTTGCAAGAAGTTGATGGATTAACTCCTTCGAAATACTTATTAGAAACAGCCAAAGAACATATTGAGGGGAATATAAATATAGATGAGGTTAAAGATAGAATAAATCAATATTATGAAGCAATAGATAGTAGAAAAAAGATTGAGGCAAGAGATGAAGAAGCTGATAAAGTTTCTGTTAGGATTACGGAAATCTTGAGCGAAAAAACATTTAATTTTTCTCCTACTGAATTATTGAATATTCATAAAAGATTGTTTACTGGAATATTTAATGGTGCAGGTGTGTATAGAGATTATAACATTACCAAAAAAGAATGGGTCTTAAATGATGAAACGGTAATTTATTCATCATTTGACATTATAAAGGAAACTTTAGAATATGACTTCGAGCAAGAAAGGACTTTTTCATATAAGGACTTATCGCTTGATGAAGCAATAAAACATTTATGTAAGTTTACTGCAAATATATGGCAAGTACATCCTTTTTGTGAAGGAAATACAAGAACTATAGCTGTTTTTATAATAAAATATTTAAGAACTTTTGGATTTAATATAGATGATGAAGTTTTTGCAGAAAACTCATGGTATTTTAGAAATTCATTGGTAAGAGCAAATTACAAAAATTTTGAAAAGAATGTATTTGAAGATACTACGTTTTTAGAGAAGTTCTTTTGTAATTTGTTGAGTAATACAAAATATAAACTAAGAAATAGAGATACTCATATAGATTGCAAAATAAGTTTAGAAGATAGTGCTTTAAAGGACAATAATTGCACTTTGGAAGAACAAGCGATTATTAATTTAATAAAAGAAAATCCATTTATTAATCAAGAAGAAATTGCACAAGCAATTAATAAGTCTCTTAGAACTGTTAAAACATATATGATTACAATGCAAGAAAAAGGTTTTATTGAGAGAGTTAATGGAAAGAAAAAAGGAGAATGGATTGTAAAAGCATTTTTGTTAAATTAGTTTGTTATGTTACAGGTATTGCAAATTAGAATGTCTTTAATTATACTATTTGTATGGTTGAATTACAATTTAACTATATAATCGAATTATACAGTCAGTTTTTTTGCGTTTAATTTTTTATTGTTGATGTGATAATAAAATACAAAATGCTTAAAATAAATAATATAAAAATATACGTAAGATAGACTATAGAGAGGATGAAGAATATGAGAAAAAATAATTTTGGAATATCGATTATAAGTTTAATCATAACAATAATAGTTATAATAATTTTGGCAAGTGTAGTAATTTTTAATGGATTAGATACTCCGGAATCTGCGAGATATGCAAAGTTTACAAGTGATTTGTCTAACTTACAAGAAACTGTTGATCAAAGGTATGGGGATAAGTATTCGGAATATGCTATAGAAGGAAAAAATATTCATAGCTCGGATATATATAGATGGATAGCAGCGGGGGATCATCCAACTACTTCTGGAATGGTAATGGTACCTGCAGGCAATGCCAACGATTTCAATGTATCACTGCCAAATGTCGATTCAAGTGGTAATTCTCTTGTTTGGTATGTTAAGGTATTGAGTGATTCGGAAAAGGAAATTGTTGAGATAGATAGAGAATACAACAAACTAAATGTATCTATACCACAGTATGAGAACAGAACATGGAAAATAAGGACGTCAGATGGAAAGGTCATAATAGATCCACCTTATGAATATAAAGGCAAGTTATATGCTTCTATGGATGATATAAGAACTAGTGGAGCTCAAGGTAGTTTTGATGGTAGTTATGATTTAAATGAAAATGTAAATTCACCGGTTTTGACAGCTGGAATGATACCAGTATATTATGATGGAGCAGTTTGGAGAAAGGCAGATGCGACTAATTCATCTGAGCCAAAGTGGTATAACTATGGAGCAAAACAATGGGCAAATATAGTAACTGTAAAGTCTGGTGTGAGAAGTAGCTATGAATCAGCTGGTGTTGGAACTGAAATAAAAGAAGACGATGTGATAGGATATTTTGTATGGATACCAAGATATGCGTACAAAGTAGGTAGCAATATAATGGATATAGTTTTTCTAAAAGGAACGACAAATGAATTTAGTGGAGGAATAGTCGGAACAGGAAATGACTATATTACTCATCCGGTATTTACAAATAACCCTGATAATGGTGGATGGGATGAAGAGTTAGCTGGAATTTGGGTGGCAAAATTTGAGGCGAGTAGTAGTGCGACGGAGTTAGTAGATGATACACCAAGTAGGTATAAAACTGTGAAGGCAAAGGGTGGTAATAAAGAAATAGAAATAATAGGAAGTGGAAAGGTAAGTAATACAATAAAAACATTTGGAAGCAAGGGTGAGGCGTCAGAATATGTAACAATAAAACCAAATATAATAAGTTGGAGAAAACTTAACATGTCTCAAATAGTTGACAAATCTACACAGCTTGCGACGATACATGGAATAAATGTAGATAGTCATTTAATAAAAAATACAGAATGGGGTGCAGTGGCATATTTAGCACAAAGCAAATATGGAAACACTAATATATGGAATAATTCTTATAGTGAAGGAGAAATTTATGCAACAGATGGAAATACGTATGGTCTATATCCTTATTGGGGAGTCGTGACAGGAATGACAGGTTCTAGTAAAGGTGACGTAGGTCCATATTATGCGGAAAAAATCAAAAAAACTTATAATGATGATGGAAGTATAACGATAACATATAAGAATATAAACAACAATGGAACAGAGGGGTCAGAAACAACAAAAACATATTATTCATATGATTCAGCAAATGGTGTAAATGGAAGCACAACTGGAAATATATATGGAATATATGATATGGCTGGCGGAAGTGAGGAATATGTTGCAGCATATTTAGATAATGAGGGTAAAAACTCGAATAGGTATAAGGCAGTCTTAGTTGGAAAATATGCGAACAGATATGTTTCGTCAAACATAGATGATAAAACGTCGGTAAAAGAGAGTAATGGGGCAATGGCAAATGCGAACTATGTAAATAACAATTCTAAAAAGGGAGATGCTATTTTTGAAACTTCTACTAATGGAAATGGCACATCTTCTTTGGGAGGAAATTTATCCAAGTTTCCTTTTGGAGGATACCCATTTTTTGTAAGAGGTGGAAACTTTTATAATGGAATAGCATCAGGCATTTTTGCTTTTATATGTTATCATGGTGATGGTAACAATGATCTTGGATTTAGAGTAGTTTTAGTTCCATAACAAGAAAGGAGAATGGATTGTAAAGATATAAAATGTTTAGGTATGCGAAATGTGATTTTTGCATACCTAATTTTTTGTCGAAAAATAGTAAAAATTTTTTGATGTTAGCACGAAAAAATGTTTGCATATTTTAACTCGATATTGTATAATTTTTTCGTGAGGTGAGTTTATGCTTGGTCAATTACATATTAAAAATATTGGAATTATAGAGAATGTTGTTATAAATTTTGAAGATGGTTTTAATGTTCTTACTGGTGAAACTGGTGCTGGTAAAAGTCTTATAATTGGCTCGATAGGTGCAGTTACTGGTAGTAGAATTTCTAAGGAACTTATAAAAACTGGAAAGGATTCTGCTTTAATAGAAGCATGTTTTTTTGAAGGTGAAGATACTGTTATCTTAAGTAGGGAGATTTTTTCGAATGGTAGGAATATTTGTAAGATAAATGGTGAGATGACTACTCTTGCAAATTTAAAAGAGATGGGCGAAAAACTTATAGATATTCATGGACAACACGATAATCAATCTTTGTTAAATCCAGCTATGCACATAGATTTATTAGATAATTTTATTGGCAAAGAATTGTCAAATGCTAAGGCTTCGTATCTTGATAATTTGCACGAATATAAGAGACTAGTAAATGAATTGAATTCGAATTTTGGGGATGAAAAAGAAAGAACTAGAAGGATTGATTTATTAAAATATCAAATTAATGAAATTGAAAATGCTGATCTTAAAGTGGGCGAAGAGGAAGAATTAAATGCAAGAAGAACTCTTATTATTAATTCTGAAAAGATTGTAAGTTCGCTTTCAAATGCGTATTGTAGTTTGAATGATATAGTTATAGATAATTTAGGCAGTGCTGTACATGAAATCTCTAATATAGCTAGTTTAGATGATAAATACGATAAGATTTTACTAAATTTAAATGAAGCTTTTTATATGTTAAAAGATAGTGCAAGCGAAACTTTAGAGTGCATGAATAATGTTGATTTTGATAGAAATGAGCAAAATGAAATTGAAGAAAGACTTGATTTAATTTCTAATTTGAAAAGAAAGTACGGTAATGATGTTAAAACGATTTTAGATTATTTAGAAGAAAGTTCTAACGAGTTGGAAAAACTAGAAAATTCTGATGCGATAATAAGTGATTTGAAAAGAAAAATAGAAAATTGTGAGACAGAGCTTAAAAATTTGGCATCTAAGATGTCAGAGATTAGAAAAAAATATGCTATTACAATTTCTAAGAAAATAAACAAAGAATTACAAGATTTAGAAATGAAAAATGCAAAAATTGAATTTGAGTTCAAGCAGAGTGAAAGCTTTTTAGAAAATGGCGTGGATAATGTGCAAATTCTTATATCTACAAATTTAGGTGAAGATATGAAACCGCTTTCAAAAATAGCTTCTGGTGGTGAAATTTCAAGAATTATGCTTGCATTAAAAACTGTATTTTGTGAGTATGATAATATTGACTCAATGATATTTGACGAAATAGATACTGGAATTAGTGGACAAGCTGCTAAAATGGTTGCTGAGAAAATGAAGAAAATTTCAAAGAAACATCAGCTTATATGTATAACACATTTGCCAGTTATTGCAGCTATGGGAGATGCAAACTATTTTATATCTAAAGTTACGAAAGATAACAAGACGTGTACATTAGTTAAAAAATTAAGTGAAGATGAAACGATAACAGAAATTGCTCGAATACTAGACGGTAATGATATCTGTGAAATAAGTCTAAAGCATGCAATGTCTTTAAGAAAAGTTCATGCGTGATAAAGTATGTATTAAAATAATATTTAAAAATTTGATAAAACTTTTAGAGGCAATTTTAGTCAAGACGGAGATGAAACAAAACATGTATAAAATGGCAAGCAAACTATTGCTAATAAAAGTTTTATCAAATTTATTTCTATAAATTTTTTTCAAAATAATTAAATCTAAATTACAATGTATCTAAATATTTTCTGTTTGTCTGGACATAATATAATAGAAATTTTTATGCTTGGAGGAAATTATGATACAGACTCTTATTGCAGTTTTTCTAATCTTTTTTATAGCTTTAATATCCAAACTTTTTAATGAGGGATTTGTAAGAGGCGAAGTTTTTGATGCAACAAAGCTTAAAGTAAAGCCGGGAAGTAAATCAGAAATGTTTTTAAATGAGTTAAATGATGGAATTAATTATATAAATTCTCATAATATGACGTGGCTATATATAACAAGTTTCGATGGCTTGAAACTTGCAGCAAGATTTTTTAATAATGCTGATTCTAAAAAATTGGTTATTTTATTTCATGGCTATCGTTCTATTGCTGAAAATGATTTTGCAACTCAATTTAAAATGTATTATGAACTTGGCTATAATATCCTGCTCGTAGACCAAAGGTCGCATGGTAGAAGTGAGGGAAGGTATATAACTTTTGGAATAAAAGAAAGATATGATTGTGTCTATTGGTGTGAATATATGTCAGAAAATTATCCAGAAATAGAAGAGATTATATTGAACGGTATTTCTATGGGTGCAACTACTATTTTACTTGCAAGCGAATTTAATTTGCCAAGCAAAGTGAAAGGAATTGTAGCAGACTGTGGCTTTACCTCTCCTAAAGATATTATTTCTAAAGTTATGATATCAAGATACGGCATGAGTCCGGAGCTACTTTTACCAATCGTTAATATATTTTGTATCATTTTTGGTAAATTTAATATTTATGAGTGTAGTGTTAAATCTGCACTTTCAAAAAATAAATTACCTGTTTTATTTATTCATGGAACGAGTGACGATTTTATTCCAAGCAGAATGTCTAGAAAAAATTTTAATGATTGTATTTCAAAAAAGAAAATTGTTTTAGTAGAATGTGTTAATCACGGTTTAGCTTTTCTTAAAGATAAAGTGAGAGTATCAAACGAAATAAAAAATTTTTTAGCTGGTATATAAATCATCTTGATAAACTAAAAAACTTTTTGACTGGTGTATAAATTTTGATAAATCAAAAAATAATTTGGGCTGGCGTATAAATTTTGATAAACTTTTTAAAAAATTTTTTATAAACTTTGTATAAAAATATACAAAGGAGGAAATAATTATATGATTATCAATTACAAAAATGAAAATAAAGAGCTAGAGATTATTTTTGAAGAAGAGATTGATCATCATACTTCTTTAAAGCTTGCTGCAATGTCAGATGACAGTATTAAAAATTTTATGCCTCAAAAGGTTATCTTTGATTTTTCCAAGGTTACCTTTATGGATAGTTCAGCGATTGGAATGCTTCTTCGGAAGATACAAAAAGATTTTAAGGCTTGGTGGAAGTGCTGAAATGAAAAATGTAAGTGATGATTTAAAAAGAATTTTTTTAATGTCTGGTATTTTCAAAATTATTCCGATGAAAGAGGAGGAAAAGTTAAATGGATAATGAAATGAAATTAGAGATAAAGAGCAAATCTTCAAACGAAGCTTTTGCAAGGGTTACAGTAGCTGCTTTTGCTGCTGGTTTAGATCCTACTTTTGAGGAGCTGGCGGATATAAAGACTGCAGTTTCGGAAGCTGTCACCAATTCGATAATTCATGGATATGAAAATGGTGATGGTGTGATACATATTAATTGTAAAACGTATGATAAAACTATAGAAGTAGAAGTTATTGACTATGGAAAAGGAATCGAAAATGTTGAGATGGCAAGACAAGCTTTATATACTTCAAAACCTGAGCTTGAAAGAAGTGGAATGGGTTTTACTATTATGGAAAGCTTTATGGATGAAGTTAAAGTTGAATCTATTTTAGGAATGGGTACGAAAGTATTTATGAAAAAGAAAATAGGTGAGCCAATAATATGAATGAATTAATCCAGCGTGTACAAAACGGAGACAAAGAAGCCTTAGGTTTATTAGTAGATGAAAACGCAGGATTAATTTGGAGTATTGTTCGAAGATTTAACAATAGAAATTATGAATTAGAAGATTTGTTTCAAATAGGAAGTATTGGTTTTATAAAGGCTGCTAAAAATTTTGATTTTTCTTTTCAAACACAATTTTCAACTTATGCAGTTCCAATGATAATAGGTGAAATAAAAAGGTTTATAAGAGATAACGGACCAATTAAAGTAAGTAGGTTCTTAAAGGAGCTTTCAGCAAAGGTAAGGGAATTAATTGAGAAAAATGAAAAAGAAAAAGGTATAGAACTTTCAATAGAAGAGATAAGTAAAATTTTAGAAGTAAACAAAGAAGAGGTACTTCTTGCTTTAGATGCTACTTCATATATTGAATCAATTGATAAAAATATTGGCGATGATGATGGTTATACAGTACGGAGACAAAATAGCAAGTTCAAAAGATGAATACGAAAAAATCGTAAATGATATAACGATAGATAAAGCTTTAGAAACTTTAGATACTAAAGAAAAAGAAATTATACTTCTTAGGTATTATAAAGAGATGACGCAAGCTCAGATTGCGAAGATATTAAAAACTTCTCAAGTTCAAGTCTCTAGAATAGAAAAGAAAGCTCTTAAAAAAATGCATGACAAGATAGCTATTTAGCAAGTTTAATTAGAATAATTAGAAGGAGAAAAATATGAACGAATTAAAAAGTATAGATAATGTTAATATAGATGAGTTATATAATAGAATTGTTATACTGATAGAAAATGCAAAGAGGAATGTAGCTGTAAAAATAAACAATGAAATGACTTTTTTGTATTGGAACATAGGGAAAGACATAACGGAAAATGTACTTAGAAACAAAAAAGCAGAATATGGAGAATCTGTAATAAAGAAATTAAGTAAAAAGTTAGTAATTGAATATGGAAGAGGTTATGGGGAAAGAAATATATTTAGAATGCTAAAGTTTTATGATTATTTCCCAGATTTCGAAATTTTGTCGACACTGTCGGCAAAATTGAGTTGGTCGCATTTTGTAGAACTATTACAGATTAAAGACAATCTTAAAAGAGATTTTTATGCTACAATGTGTGCGAATGAACTTTGGAGTGTGAGAACATTAAGAGAAAGAATAGGTTCGGCTTTATTTGAAAGAACGGCAATATCAAAAAAACCGGAGCAAACGATAATAAATGATTTACATTTATTAAGCAAAGAAAACAAAATGACTACCAATTTATTTTTTAGAGATCCATATATTTTAGATTTTTTGGATTTAAAAGACACATATAGCGAAAAGGATTTGGAAAATGCAATTTTAGGTGAATTAGAAAGATTTATTTTAGAAATGGGAAACGATTTTGCATTTTTAGCTAGACAAAAAAGAATAACAATAGATGGAGAAGATTATTATATAGACTTGCTCTTTTATCACAGAAAAATGAAAAGGTTGGTTGTTATTGAATTGAAATTGGACAAATTTAGACCAGAATATAAAGGTCAAGTTGAGCTTTATTTGAAATGGTTGGATAAATACGAAAAAGCAGATGGAGAAAATCAACCAATTGCTATTATACTATGTGCAACTAAAAATGATATGATGGCAGAATTGTTAGAATTAGATAATAGTGGAATACATGTAGCACAATATTTAACAGAATATGTACCAAAAGAAATATTACAGAAAAATCTTATTGATAGTATAGAAAAAGCAAAAAGGCAATTAGAACAAAGGAAAAATATTGAAATTAACGAATAATTAAATTTTGTCGATGGTGTCGGCAGAATTAAAAAAGCATAGCTTTAGATTTGGAAAAAACAATATGGAAAAGAAAGTTAAAAAATGCATGACAAGATAGCTATTTAATATTATAATACTATCATAAAACGGAGGTGCATTTATGAAAAAAGAATTAAGCAAAGAAGAGAGAAAAGAGAAAGTAATTAAGATTGTATCTGCAATAGTTTTTGCGAGTTTCATATTACCTATAGGTTTTTTGATAGTTAAGATTGCTTTTCCTGATTTTCTAGTGACAACGATGACAAGAACAAGAAGTGATTACGTACTAATGCTTTTTCAATGCTTACTTGGAGTACTTGTATTATTTTTCCCTAACATGATATCAAAGAAAAAAGGAATAAGAATTCCGTCTAATTTATATTTGTTATATGTAATATTTTTGTTTTGTGCGATATTTTTAGGTGAGGTTAGAAATTTTTATTATATAATTCCTTATTGGGATATAATCCTTCATACATTTAGCGGTGGTATGATAGCAGCACTTGGATTTTCTTTTATATCGCTTTTAAATGATGAAGAAAATATACATGTAAAATTGACACCGTTTTTTGTGGCATTTTTTGCATTTAATTTTGCTATTACTTTAGGTGTTGTTTGGGAGATATATGAATACACAGCCGATGGAATACTTGGACTAAATATGCAGAAATTTGCTTTGGAAGATGGTATTTTGCTTATGGGAAGAGAAGCTCTTTTAGATACGATGGAAGATTTAATTGTAGATGGAATAGGTGCTTTAGTAATAAGTATCATTGGATATATTTCACTTAAATATAATAAAGGATGGATAGAAAAACTTTTAATAAAAAGAAACAGTAAAAAACAAAAGTGATTGTTCTAAAAAAGACAACCTCTGAATATATAATAAGCATAGGGAGGTTGAAGATATGGTATATGAAGAAAGTAAAACTATGAAAATGCAAAACATAATTTTAGAAAACAGAAACAAATTACATCTAAGCGGTGTTTTGGATGTACTTAATTTTGATGAGGAAATTGTTACAGTCGATACAGAACTTGGCGTGCTTGTTATAAAGGGTTCTGATTTAAGATTAAATAAATTTAATTTGGAAAATGAGGAACTTAATATAGACGGTGAAGTTATTTCGATGACTTATGATAACAAGAGTTATTCTTCAAAGAAAGGCGAAGGTTTACTAACGAAGATTTTTAAATAAGAAAGATTTAAAAATTTTAATGAAAGGATTATATATATGTTAGTTGAACAGGTTTATGTTTTCTTGGGTGCGATTATAACAGGGGCAATACTTGGATTAGTTTTTGATATCTTTAGAGCATTTAGAATAAATCGGCATACGTGATGTTTGGGTCTATATTCAAGATGTAATATTTTGGCTAGTTGCTGCAGTTATAATTATAGCAAGTGCATTTATTATAAATAGTGGCGAGCTTAGAGGATATATGCTTATTGGATACATACTAGGAGCATGTTTTTATATGTTACTATTTAGTAAATTTGTACTTTCGGTGTTAGGTTTTGTATTTGGTAGTATAAAAAAATTTTTCCTAATTTTAAAAAATTCACTTATTAAACTTTTTAAGTTTAATCCCGAAAAAAGAATAAAAAAAGTGAAAGTTAAGCAGGAAAATTAATAGATGTGTCGAATATTATTAATAGGTGTTTAATATACTAAAGATAAGTGGTGAATTTTATGAAAGTTTTAAAAAGATTGTTAACGACATTGCTTATAACTGCTACGTTTACTTATATGCTATATATATTAGGAACGCAACAAGCTAAGTTAAATGAATTGAATAATGAGCTTTCATGTTATAATAGAGATTTACAAGAGGAAAAACTAGAGACAGAAAAGTTAACTGATACACTTGCAACGTTATCGGATGATAAATATATGGAAGAAGTAGCAAGAGATAAATTAGGATTAGTTATGCCTACTGAAATCATATTTATGGATGCAAGTATATAGTTTTAGAATTCAAAAACAGTTGACCACTTTAGGTTGACTGTTTTTTGTTTGTGAGAGGAAATGTTAAGATGGATGAATTTGAAACAAATGATTTGGTTATTAGAAAAAAGAAATATGCATATATAATACTTATAATTGTTTTTGTTGCTTCAGTTGTTGGTTCTAGCACATATTTTTCTTCACTTAAAAAGAATGGAGAGGCTGGAATAAGCGGAGAAGCTAGTAGCGATAAAAGTGGTGAAAATATAGTAGTTATTTCCGGAGAAGAAATTGGAGAAGCATCTGGCGAAGTTGTTAGTCCAGATATACCAAAACCGATTGAAAATGAAACCCCAAAAGATGACGAAATAGAAAACAATGGAAATGTAAGTGGAGATGGAATTAGTAGTGTTACAGGTATTAATTATTTTGAAGGCAATAGAAAATTAGATCCAAATAAACCAATGGTTGCCCTTACTTTTGATGATGGACCAGATCCAAAAAGAACTTTAAAGATGATAGAAATATTGAAAAAATATGATGTTGTTGCCACATTTTTTGATATAGGTACAAATATGGAAAAATATCCTGATGTTGTAAAAGCAGAAATAGAGGCTGGATGTGATGTTGGTGGACATACATATTCACATGTTAATTTAAACCCGCTTAGTGAAAAAGAGATAAAAGAAGAAATAAGTAAAGTTGAAGATGCTTTTAGAAATGCAACAGGAAAAGAACTTAAGTATATACGACCAACTTATGGAAATGCTAATAGTAAAGTAAGAGCTGTGACAGATAGACCTATAATAAATTGGTGTGTTGATTCACTTGATTGGAAATCAAGAAATGCAGATAAGGTAATAGAAGAGATAAAGAAAACTAAGAACTTTGATGGAAGAATAATTTTGATGCATGTAATATATGATTCAACTCTAGAAGCTGTAGATAGGCTTATACCAGATTTGATAAAAGATGGATATCAAATAGTTACTGTATCAGAACTTGCAGAATATAAGGGATTTACATTGGAAGAGGGAAAGATATATTATCAATTTATAAAGTAGAAAGTTTACTCTATTTGAATTTAAACAAAGAAAACGTTACTTCATAACTTAACTTTAATTTGAAATAATATTGTTTCAAGACTTGCATTTATGCAAAAATGTTTACTTTCAAGCACAAACTTTCAATGTGAAAAAAAATATAAATTTTTGTTGACAATGATATCAGAAAAGAGTATACTAAAAAACGTGGTGAAGATGTAATCGAGGTCACACCTGTTCCCATACCGAACACAGAAGTTAAGCTCGACATAGCCGACAATAGTTGGGGGATGCCCCCTGTGAAGATAGGTATTCGCCAGATTTTTTTATTCCTCTTTAGCTCAGTTGGTAGAGCGCCCGGCTGTTAACCGGTAGGTCGTAGGTTCGAGTCCTACAAGGGGAGCCAAAAATGCAGGTAGCAAAAGCTATCTGCATTTTTTTATGTGCAAATTTTGATTAGTGTTTATACTTAGGAAAGAATGTAGTGTAAATCACATAAATTTGCAAATTCTATCGAAATATGTTAAAATACTATGTATATGTAATGGTTTTTAATTTATTAATTAAAAAGGGGGTATTCTTATGTGGAATGAGAATGAAAATGAAGAAATGAATGTTGCAGTAGATTCAAATGAAATTGCCCAAAATGGTTTAGAAGAACAAAATATGAGTAATATACCGTCTGAAAATCAAATATCTGAATCGAAGCCTAAAAATGGTGGTAAGAAGAATTTATTTATCGTTTTGGGAGTACTTATTTTGCTTTTAGTAGTATGTATTGCTTTTGCAGTATGTAGCGGCAATTCGAAAGGTATGAAATTTGTAAAGTTACTTACAGAAGATCAACTATTTATTGAAATGTTAGAGGACAAAGGAAAATATGAACAAGTAGATTTAAAAATAAAAGTTGATTTGGATGACATTGCACGAGAAACAAATAGTGATGAACTAAACTTAGGCAAACTTACTTTGAATGCGACTTTAAATGAAAAAGACGAGGATTTTTCGGCAAAAGCTAATGTATCTGTATCAAAATCGAACATTAAGTTACCTGAAGTTCAAATTATGAAGACAGGAGATTTAATAGGACTTAATGTTGAAAATATTTTTCCTAAGATTGTTTCTATAGATTTAAAAGATATAGAAGGCCTAAAGAAAAATTTAGAATCTATTGGAATAAAACTACCAGAAAATTCAAATGATTATGAGTATTCAGAAGAAGATTATGAGAAACTAATGAAATTTGCTAATAAGTACGCAAATACAATTTTAAAAGAACTTGAAAAGGGTATTTCTAAAGAAGATGTAAAGATGGTTAGTTTAAATGGTGATGAATATAAAGTTTCTAATGTTTATGTTCTAAAGATTGATGGAGAGCGCTTGGTTAAGACTGTTTATGAGCTTGCTAAAGAATTGTCTAAAAACAAGAAAGATTTAAAGTATTTAGAAGAAATTGGTGCTATAGAAGATGCTGATGAAGTAAAGGATAATATAGATGATTTCTTAAAGGATACAGAAGAAATCATTAAAGAAGAAAATTATGATGATATATTACCTTCGGATATAGTTTTAAAAGTTTATGAAAAATCTGGCAAAACAATAGCTACAATGCTTGAAATCGAAGATATGAAGATGATGCTATATACTTTAAAAAGTGATAAAAATAGTTTTGATGTTGTGATGGAAATGTTACAAGATAACACAAAAGTACAATTTAGAGTATCTTTTGAAAAAGCCAAAAACAATATGAGCGGAGCATTGACAATTAAAGTACAAGAATATGATGAAACAAGTGTGAATTTGGAACTTTGCAAATTTGAAATTGAAAAACTTAAGAAAGCTAAAGAGGATATGTTAAGAGTTGAAAAAGAAGGTTCAATCTTATTAAATGAGGCTTCTAAAGAAGAAATTGATGAGTTTGCAGATCAGGTAAATGAAAACGGAATTGAATTAATAAGTTCTTTTTAAATTAAATGATAATAAAACTAAAAGAGCAACTCGGTCTGAGTTGCTCTTTTGCTTATGTTATTTCTCGTCTGTGGGAGATTTTTTGGAAATAGTTATTCCAAGAAGTTTATTTTCGAAGTCATAGGTACAACCAGGGTAAGGACAAGACTTACACTCATGGGCATATTCACATCCATGTAAACAAGCGCAGTTTTTAAAATTTACGCAGGTTGGTGTACATTTAAAAGAACTTTCCGTTTCTTCATGGACATGTTCAACGGCTTTTTCTTGGTCGGGTTCGAGCTTGGATTCAAAATTTGCCACGCAATTATCACTTGGACATTCATCACAAGTATAGACGTATTTACAATCTAGGCACTCACAAGAAGTTGCCTTATCGCAATTGTCACACTTTTCTACTGATTCTTCTACAGTATCCTTACACTCATCAGACTCACATTGCTGCTTAGAAACTTCTTCAGATTCACTAGTTTCTCCAAATATGGTATCTTCGCAATCATCACATTCGTGCTGCTTAGACACTTCTTCAGATTCGCTAGTTTCTTCTAAAATAGAATTTTCACAATCATCACATTCGTAGTGCTCAGGCATTTCTTCTGATACGTCATCATATTCGTCGTAATAGAACGATGACGAGTCCTCAGAAGTAATATTTTCCTGCAACATATCTTCAAAAGTTTCTATACAGTCAGATGTGGGACATCTTCCACATTTTGTGGCATATGGACAACTGATGCATTTACAGTAATCTTTCTTATAGCATCTAAAGCAGTCTGAAGAAATGCGTCTATCGTCGCCATAAGTTGCTGTGCTCTTAATTCTATTCAAAGCCGTATATTTTCTTTTTTCATAGCAAGAATTAATTCCAGCATAGCAAGCAAAAGTGGTAATAATGCCAAGGATTGTAGAGAAGAATACAGGAAGTATACTGGTATAGTGATTATAGAAGTATACTGGTACAGTTCCGTCTAGCACAAATTTGCAAGTTACATAAGCACCAGAGTTGATATCTTTGATGATGATTGTTTTGCCATCATAAGAAAATCTTGAACCCTTGGGAACAACGACTTTACCGGTGTTATTGAAGGTTTCAATCGCATCAATATATTCTTCCGCAAGAGTTGAGTACTCGGGTGACGGTATGCGTGGCTGGGCAGGTTTAGTCAGGTTGAACAGTAATGCAAAAACAACGACACCTACCACAATGCACACGATGAGGGTTAACATGCGAGAAATAGGTTTCATGTCGATTCCTCCTTTATAGGTCGATTTGGTAGGACGAAATTGCAACTGAATAAGCTCATTACATAAATATTCTCCTTTCTCATCCGTCGGTCGATAATTAAAAAATGAAACGGGAAAATATTCTCCTTTCTTTTTATAGAATTGTAACCAACCACGATTATAACATGATTTAAAAGTATTTGCAACAGAATTCATCGACATAAATAGTGCTCGGTTTCCATAATTTACGGCTTAATGTGTCGATGAATTTATTGTGAAATTTTATAATAATATCTTGACTTTTTGCATATAATTTTATATATTGAATTAGCACTCACAAATGCAGAGTGCTAATTTTAAGTAGGAGGTCTTATTTATGATTAAACCATTAATGGATAGAGTTGTTCTTAAAATGATAGAGGCAGAAGAAACCACAAAAAGTGGTATTGTTTTAGCTGGAGCTGCAAAAGAGAAGCCTCAAGTAGCTGAGGTAGTCGCAGTTGGTCCTGGTGGGAAAATAGATGGTAAGGAAGTAGAGATGTTTGTTAAAGTGGGTGAAAAGGTTGTTTTCACAAAATATGCTGGAACAGAAGTTAAGTATGATGGCGAAGATTATATAATAATAAGTCAAAATGATATCTTAGCAGTTGTTGAATAATCTTTACGCAAATGCTTATAGTCGATACATGATAGAAAAAATAGATTATTTATATTTCATTAAAATGAAAGGATGATTTTTATGAGTAAAGAAATTTTATACGGTGAAGATGCCAGAAAAGCTTTGGAAAGAGGGGTTAATGAGCTTGCAAATACAGTTAAAGTTACGCTTGGACCAAAAGGTAGAAATGTTGTTTTGGATAAAAAATATGGTGCACCATTAATCACAAATGATGGTGTTACTATAGCAAAGGAAATCGAACTTGACGATCCTTTTGAAAACATGGGAGCACAACTTGTTAAAGAAGTTTCTACTAAAACAAATGATGTAGCGGGTGATGGTACAACAACAGCTACAGTACTTGCTCAAGCTATGATACATGAAGGAATTAAAAATGTTGCTGCTGGAGCAAATCCAATGGTTATGAGAAGAGGAATGAATAAAGCGATAGATGTTGCTGTTGAAGAAATAAAGAAAAATAGTACTAAAGTAAATGGCAAAGCTGATATAGCTAGGGTTGCATCTATTTCTGCAAATGATGAGATGATAGGTGGACTTATCGCAGATGCTATGGAAAAGGTTTCAAACGACGGTGTTATAACAATAGAAGAGTCAAAAACAATGGGCACTAATTTAAGTGTTGTTGAAGGTATGCAATTTGATAAAGGATACATTTCTCCATATATGGTAACTGATACAGATAAGATGGAAGCAATTATGGATGACCCATATATACTTATTACAGATAAGAAAATTTCAAATATTCAAGAAATTTTACCTATCTTAGAGAAAATTGTTCAACAGGGCAAAAAATTTGTTATTATTGCAGACGATGTTGATGGAGATGCTTTAACTACATTAGTATTAAACAAATTAAGAGGAACATTTACTTGTGTTGCTGTTAAAGCTCCAGGTTTTGGCGATAAGAGAAAAGAAATGCTTAGAGATATTGCTATTTTGACTGGTGGTGAAGTTATTACTGATGAGTTAGGTCTTGATTTGAAAGAAGTTACTTTAGAACAACTTGGTCGTGCAAGACAAGTAAAGGTTCAAAAGGATACTACAATAATTGTTGATGGTGCTGGCGATAAAGAAGCTTTAGCTGATAGAGTAAAACAAATTAGAAGTGAGCTTGAAAGAACTGAGTCAGAATATGACAAAGAAAAACTTCAAGAAAGACTTGCTAAACTTGCTGGTGGTGTTGCCGTTATTGAAGTTGGTGCTGCTACAGAAGTTGAAATGAAAGAGAAAAAGTTAAGAATTGAAGATGCATTATCTGCTACAAAAGCAGCTGTTGAAGAAGGTATAGTTGCTGGTGGTGGTACAGCATATGTAAACGCAATTCCTGCTGTACAAAAGCTTTTAGATAAAACAGAGGGAGATGAAAAGACAGGTGTTAAGACAATTCTTAAATCTCTAGAAGAACCTATTAAACAAATCGCATTTAATGCAGGACTAGAAGGAAGCATTATTTTAGATAAGGTAATGCACAGTGAAGTAGGTATAGGATTTGATGCTTTAAATGAAAGATATGTTGATATGAAAAAAGAGGGAATTATTGACCCAACTAAAGTTACAAGAAGTGCACTTCAAAATGCTGCAAGTATTGCATCAATGGTTCTTACAACAGAAAGTTTAGTTGCAGATAAGAAGGAAAAAGATGGTTGCAACTGTGGAGAACATGGCGGAGTTCCTGGCGGAATGGAAGGTATGTACTAAAATAAATAGGAAATGAGAAATATGTGAGTAGTTCCAAAACTACTCACATATTTTTATGTAAAGGTGACTCTTGCAAATATTATGTAAATATGTTATAATTTCTTTGTTTGGATGATTTGATAAGCGGAGCTAGATTTAGTGAAACATGCATAAGGAGGAAAGAGAACGATGCGTAATGGCAAACTTCGGAAGTTTTTGGCAATTGGATTGGTGGTAGTGTTTTTCCTTTTTGGAGTGAATGCCACTGCAGAGGAAAGTGGAATAGCTGAGTTTGAAAGTGGCGAAACGGTGGCGGAATTAACCACAAGTGACAGTGTTGATATAGACGAAATCCGAAAAGAAATCGATGAAAGTTGGGCAAGCACAATAACCACTTTCACGATGGTAGGAATTGCGGTCTTTGTTGTCATAATTGTTGCTGGCTTGATGTTGCATCGGAAACAGAGACGTAAGTATGAAACCGTGATTAATGGCTTAAAAAAGCGTATGTTTTCGATGAAAGGTGAAGCGGACGCTAAACTTCAATCAGAGCGTGCAGTAAATGATGCTAATCTCTATGGCATTAGGCAGAGCAATGAGAGAAAGCTGAATTCGATTAATTTAAGCCATAGAAAGGAAGTACAAGCATTAGAAGAAAACATCGAAAGCTTGGAAATTGGGCTGAAATTGTATAGAGAGCAATATGAAAGGGCAGTAAGACTATATCCGAGTTTGGAAGAAGAAATCAATCGAATGGTTGTAAAAGAAAACGAGGAGCGTGACCTTGAGAGAGCGAGAGCTTTTGACGTTGCTGCTAGTGAATTTGACGGTAGGTCGGCTACGAGGCAGATGGTCGAAGATTTGAAAAAGACATTGGAGATGTATACGTTACTTTCTCCTTCACAAAAAAGTCTTGTTAAGGCCGATGGAACCAGAATTAAGCGGATGCTTGAAGAAGCGATTGCTTTTAGAAAGAAGTATGAGGAAGAAAAAGAGAAAGAAAGTCAAATGCAATCTGCTAGGCATGTTGACGAGCAGATTCAAATGATAATCGGTGATATAAAGGTTGCAATAGCGACTGATTATGACCGGCTTTTGCTTGCTCAGAAACTTTATAACAGGCTAGATCGCGAAACCGCTAAGTTCGTTAATAAATCCTTGCTTGACAGACTTAGTAAACTTTTGTATGAAGCGAAGGCAGATAAATACAGGGAGTTTGTTCCTCGCAACGTATAAAAGAAACTTAAGTTTTAGGACCTTGGTAAAATTTTTGCCAAGGTCTTTTCTAATTGACTTTTTGCTTCTTTATTGATATATTATTATAGATTGATTAGGTCGATTGGAGGGGCGTATGTTGTTTTTTCCTGATATGTATTGCAAAAATGTTCAAAGTATTGAAATAGATAGCCTTAGAGATAAAAAAATTAAAGGTATTGCTATTGATGTAGATAACACACTTATAGATTACAAACAAATTTTAAGTGAAGAAGTAAAAAATTGGATAAAAAAAGTTAAAGAAAATGGTTTTAAAATTTGTATTTTATCTAATTCTAATAATAAAAACAAAGTTCAAAAAGTAGCGACAGCACTTGATTTACAGTATATAATGTTGGCGAAAAAGCCATTTAAATCAGGTTTTAAAAAGGCGAGTAAACTTTTAAATTTATTGCCAGAAAATATTGCAGTAATTGGCGATCAAGTTTTTACTGACGTTATTGGGGCAAATAATATGGGAATGTTTTCTATTTATGTTGAACCTATAAATAAAAAGGAATATTGGTATACTAAATGGAAAAGACCATTGGAATCATTAATATTAAGTAAAAGACCAAATTGTAAATAAAAAGAAAGAGGAAGTTTTATGAGTATTATTTTATATAACATTTTAGTAGCAGTAGTAGGACTTGCTATGTCACCTTTTATCACAGCACTTATAGAGAGATATAGCGAAGAAAAAAAGATTTTCACTAAAGAATTTTGGAACGACGTTAAATTTGATACTAAAGTTGCAGTAAGTATTTCAATAGCTTTTATAGTTTTATTATTTGTTTTTGGACCTGGAGTAGACTTTGTTATAAATGCGTTTGTAACAATTCTACTTATTATATCGTTTTTCGTAGATTTAAAAGCACAAATCATTCCTAATGAAACTAATTTTATTGGATTTTTAGTTGGTATTGTTTTAGCATTTGTAAAATTTACAATTGATGGTGCACTTGGCTTAGATGCGATTCTTGGTATGATAGCTGGTGCGGGAATATTTTTACTTATCGCACTTTTTTCACTTTTGGTGTATAAAAAAGTTGGAATGGGATTAGGCGATGTTAAGCTTATGGGTATGCTTGGACTTTTCTTTGGATTTGCAAATACGGTGCAAATATTTGTATTATCTTTTTTGATTGGTGCAATTATAAGCATATTTTTACTAGTAGCGAAAATAAAAAAATCAGATGAATATATTCCGTTTGGTCCATTTATCGTGATGGCAAGTTTTATTACGATGATAATACCTGCAAGCACAATGGTTAATTGGCTATTAACAGTTATATAATGAAAATTTATATAAAAGAAAAGGGATGATTTAAATCATGGTAAAAAGAAAAGAGGAAATTGAAAAATTAAGAAAGGCAAGTGAAATGACGGATAAAGGGTTTGCATATATTTGTGAAAATATAAAACCTGGAATGACTGAAAAAGAGATTGCTAAAAAGCTTGACGAGTATATGTTTTCACTTGGAGCTACCGGTCTTGCTTTTGATACTATAGTTGGTAGTGGACCAAATTCTTCAATGATTCATTCTGTACCAACAGATAGAAAAATAGAAGAGCAAGATATAATTTTGTTTGATATTGGCTATGTTTTTGATGAGTATTGTAGTGATATGTCTAGAACGATATTTGTTGGTGGCATAACAGAAAAACAAAAAATGATTTATGATTTAGTTTTAAAAACCCAGTTAAATGCTATAGAAAATATAAGAGTTGGAATGAAAGCAAACGAAGCAGACATGCTTGGCAGAAGATTTATTTTAGATGCTGGATTTGATTATGCTCATGCTTTAGGACACGGAATCGGCAAGGTTGTTCATGAAGATTTAGTATTATCTCCTAAAAGAGAAAATGTTTTAGAAGAAAACGCAGTGTTTACAATAGAACCTGGTATATATTTAGAAAATGAGTTTGGAGTAAGAATAGAAGATACGGTTTTATTAAAAAACGATGGAATTGAAACTTTATCAAACACAACAAAAGAAATTATAATAATAAAATAAAAGGAGGAATAATTTTGAAACTTGATTTTTTTGCAAGAATTTATTTAGCAATAACTGATTTTAGATTGTACCCATTTGTTGTACAAAGAGAGAAATTTATAAACGCATTAGCATATTTTGTGTGTTTTATCCTTTTGTTTTCTGCTATTTTATCTGCAGGTGTTACTTCTAGGGCAATGAATTGGCTTAATAATTTTACTTGTATATATAATGAAAAAGTCGATGATTTTGAAGTAAAAAATGGAGAACTTATTGTTGCCCAAAATATGGATTTTGAATATGAAAAAGTTAGAATCTATGCAAATGGTGACTTGAATTTTGGAGAGCTAAATGAAAATGTATTTAAAGACAGTGAAAATATTGTTACGGTTTTAGCCTTAAAAGATTCTATTTCTGTTGGCAATGAAAATGTAGGTTTTGTAATTACAAAATATAAAGATGTAAATTTAGATATTAATAAAGCTGAGACTTATGAATCATTAAGATTTGCGTTAGATAGTTGGATTTTTAAATTATCGCTTGCTATTATAATTTTCTGTGGAGTGTTTGTCGCATATTTAATTACTAAGTTTTTAAATGTTATCGGAATAACTCTTATGCTTTTATTCTTAGGATATGTTTTTGGTACAAAATATAAATTTAAAGATTATATGAAAGCTGCTTTCTATGTTATAACACTTCCAGTAATTACAGAACTTATAGCCTTAATTATTACTGGCACAGTAAGTGATTATGCTTATATAACATATTATTTACTTGTATATGTGTATATGTATTATGCAATTCGTGCATTAAAATTGGACAACATTATCATGGCAACACAAGAAAAAATATTTGCAATGAGAGGTAATCCAGTTGAAAAGCCAGAAAATCAAGTTAGTGAAAATAAAGAGGAAAATAAATCTGAAAATGCTGGAAATGAACTTAATAAAGATGAGCCAAAAGAAGACAAGCACGATGAAAAGTAAACATTAATAAGCGAAAGGGGTAGTAGTAATATGGAAATAAAAAAAGAAGATATTAAACACATTGCAAATTTAAGTATGCTAAATTTATCTGATGAAGAAATTGAAAAATATACAAAAGACATGGAACAAATAGTTGATTTTGCAAATAAGGTTAATGAAATAGATACTTCTAGTACAGAAATTTCTGCTTTTTCTAATGATAATGTAAATATATTTAGAAAAGATGAAGTTAGAAAATCTTTGGGTAGAGAATTACTTCTTAGCAATGCTCCAAGTAGTAATGGAGAAGCATATTCTATTCCAAATGTAATGGATTAAGGAGGCAAAATTATGAAATCAATTTGTGAAATGACAGCTGAAGAAATAGGAAAAGCATATAGAGAAAAGACTTTAACTGTGCCAGAAGTTGTTAAGGCTTTTTTGGATAATATTGAAAAAGAAGATGAAAAGATAAAAGCATACATAACAGTTTGTAAAGAAGAAGCATTAAAAAAGGCAGATGAAGTACAAGCTATGTTTGATGCTGAAAAAGAGATGGGGGCTTTAGCTGGTATACCAATAGCTATAAAAGATAACATTTGCACAAAAGGTATAAGAACTACTTGTGCTTCAAAAATGTTAGAAAACTTTATCCCACCTTATGATGCAAGTGTTATGAAAAAGATAGAAGCAACTAATGCTATCATACTTGGTAAAACAAACATGGATGAGTTTGCAATGGGTGGCTCAACAGAAAATTCTGCATTCTTTATAACAAAGAATCCAGTTAATTTAGATAAAGTACCTGGTGGCTCGTCTGGTGGTAGTGCAGCAGCAGTTGCTGGAAAGATGGCTCCAATTTCTTTAGGTAGCGATACTGGTGGAAGTATTAGAGAGCCTGCATCTTTTTGCGGTATAGTTGGTATGAAGCCTACTTATGGTCTTGTTTCAAGATATGGACTAGTAGCTTTTGCTTCTTCACTTGATCAGATTGGACCTTTTAGTAAAACAGTTAGAGACAATGCTGTACTTTTAACAGCTATAGCAGGACATGACGAAATGGATTCTACTTCTGCAAATGTTGAAAATAAAGATTATGAGAAAGCATTAGTAAATGATGTAAAAGGTTTGAAAATTGGTGTTCCAAAGGAATATTTTGGAGAAGGAATAAACGAAGAAGTTAGAGCTTCACTTGAAAAAGCAATTGAAAAGTATAAAGAACTTGGAGCAGAGGTTGAAGAATGTTCTTTACCTGTAACAGAGTATGCATTGCCAACATATTACATAATTGCATGTGCTGAGGCTAGCTCGAACCTAGGAAGATATGATGGAATTAGATATGGATATAGAACTAAAAATTTCGAATCATTAAAAGACATTTATAAAAATAGCAGAACAGAAGGTTTTGGCGATGAAGTAAAAAGAAGAATAATTTTAGGTACTTATGTATTATCTTCTGGATATTACGATGCTTATTATAAAAAAGCTCAAAAAGTTAGAACTCTAGTAAAAAAAGGTTTTGAAGAAGCTTTTGAAAAATATGATGTTCTTCTTACACCTACAGTTCCAACTGTTGCTTTTGATATAGGATCTAAATCTAAAAATCCTCTTGAGATGTATATGACAGATATACTCACAGTTTCAATAAATATTGCCGGTGTGCCTGCTATATCTATTCCTTGCGGAAAAGATAGTAGCGGGATGCCTATTGGAATGCAGCTTATTGCTAAGCATTTTAATGAAGAAACGTTATATAGAGCAGCATATACTTTTGAGCAAAATATGGAGGTGCAAAAATAATGGAATATGAAGTTATAATTGGTATTGAGGTTCATGCAGAACTTTCAACAAAGACTAAAATATATTGTGGTTGTACGACAGAATTTGGTGGAGATCCAAATACACATTGTTGCCCAGTTTGTACCGGTATGCCAGGTGCACTTCCTGTACTTAATGAAAAAGTTGTTGAATACGCAGTAAAGGCGGGACTAGCAACTGGATGTGAGATTCAAAGAGAAAGCAAACAAGATAGAAAGAACTATTTTTATCCAGACTTGCCAAAGGCTTATCAAATATCTCAGTTTGATAAACCACTTTGTGAACATGGTGAAGTTTTGCTGGAAGTTGATGGTACTAAAAAGAAAATTGGTATTACTAGAATACATATAGAAGAAGATGCTGGAAAGCTTGTTCATGACAGCTATACAGGTGGCACATTAGTTGATTTAAATAGAGCTGGTGTTCCTCTTATAGAGATTGTTTCAGAACCAGATATGAGGTCAAGTGCAGATGCTGTTGCTTATGTTGAAAAATTAAAAGGAATTTTAGAGTATATAGGAGTTTCAGATTGTAAAATGCAAGAGGGCTCACTTCGTGCAGATGTTAACTTATCTATTCGTCCTGTTGGACAAAAAGAGTTTGGAACAAGAACAGAAACTAAGAATTTGAATTCTTTTAGAGCTATAGCAAGAGCAATAGAATTTGAAATTGAAAGACAAAAAGAAGTATTAGAGTCTGGTGGAAAAATTTATCAAGAAACTAGACGTTGGGATGATGCAGAAGGTAAAGGCTACGCAATGAGAACGAAAGAAGATGCACATGATTATAGATATTTTCCAGAGCCAGATTTGCTACCTATTCATTTGTCTGAAGAATATATAGAAAACTTAAAAAATACATTACCAGAGCTTCCGGAAAGCAGAAAAGCTAGATATATAAATGAAATTGGACTTCCAGAGTATGATGCTGGAATTATCACATCTTCTAAATATTTGTCTGATTTCTTTGAAGAAGCAACAAAAGAATGTGGTAATGCAAAGGCTGTAAGTAACTGGATTATGGGAGACATTATAAGAGTTGTGAAAGAAAAATATCTTGAATATAGTGAGCTTCCTATAACACCTTTAAACTTAGCTAAACTTATAAAACTTGTTGATGCGGGAACAATAAGCAGCAGTGTAGCAAGAAAAGTTTTTGATGAAGTAGTTGAAACTGGTAAAGAACCAGATGTTATAGTAAAAGAAAAAGGATTAGTTCAAATTTCAGATGAGGGTGCAATTAAGGAAGTAGTAAACAAAATAATTGCTGCAAATCCTCAGTCTATAGTTGATTACAAAGCGGGCAAAGACAGGGCATTAGGATTTTTGGTAGGTCAATGTATGAAAGAGATGAAAGGAAAAGGAAATCCACAAATTTTAAATAAGCTTATTTTAGAAGAATTAAATAAGTAACTTGAGATTTTTTGCATGTTTTAGTAAAATCTAATAAAAGGAGGAATTGTCATGGAAGAAAATAATAATGTAAATGAAAAAAATGAAAACATTCAAAATATTAATACGGAAGAAACAAATCAAGAAAATGCAAATGAAAATAATACAACAAGTGGTGAAGTAAAAGAGGGAGAAGTTATAGGCAATGACGGTTTTTCTGAAAAAGAAAAAGAAGAAGGAAAACTTATGGCTATATTATCTTATGTGGGAGTATTATCACTTGTACCATATTTAGCTGAAAAAGATAACAAATGGGTTAGATATCATGCAATTCAAGGTGTTAATTTATTTATAATTGAAGTTATATTTTATATAATTAGAGTGATACCAATTTTAGGTTGGATAGTAGGATGGCTAGGAAGTATAGTAACATTAGTTATTTCTATTATAGGAATAGTTAATGCATGTAACGGTGAAACTAAAGAATTGCCTATTGTTGGTAAGATTAAGTTTATAAAACAATAAAAATAAAAATCGTTATTAGTGATGACATATTATTAATAACGATTTTTTGTATGAATAGAAAGTATTGTGATTTGAAAAAGTATTTCTAATTTTTATGAGAGGGATTATTGATGATTGAAATTGTAAGAGAAGAGTTACTTAGATTAAAAGATGAAGAATATGCTAAATTCAATAGAAAACTTTGCCCAGATACGTTGAAGGAAATTATAGGAATACGAATTCCAAATTTAAAAAGTTTTGCTAAAAAGTTCGTTAAAGAAAATGATGGTAAGGCATATTTAGATGAAGCTTTGAAATGCAAAGATAAATATTTCGAAGAAGTACTTTTTCAAGGGTTAGTTATAGGTTATTATACTAAAATGAAACTTGAAGAAAAAATAGAATATATAAAGCTATTTATACCTAAAATAGATAGCTGGGCAATTACAGATACGGTTATTCCAACATTTAAGTTTAAGGAAAAAGAATTAGTTCAAGTTTGGAAGTTTATTTTGCCATATACTAAATCAGAAAAAGAATTTGAAGTTAGATTTGCGGTTATAGTTATGCTGGATTATTTGATAGTTCCTCAATATGTAGATAAAGTGATAAAAACTTTAGATGGTATAAAAAATGATGCTTACTATGCTGAGATGGCAATTGCTTGGACACTAGCAGAAATAGGAATTAAGTTTAACGACAAACTAATGACATATTTAAAAGGAGATAATCACTTAGATAAGTTCACATACAATAAAACATTGCAAAAAATGATTGAGTCTTATAGAATTAGCGAAGAGCAAAAGGCAGAGCTAAGAAACATGAAAAGAAAATGTTGACATAACAATGTTAGCATAGTAAAATCTATCTGTAAAAATGACATATAATTTTTGACAAAGGAGTGAAAATTTTTGACTAAAAGATTGAACTCAAATCATCTTAAGATGATAGCCATAATTGCTATGACTTTAGACCATATAGCAGATTTAATAAGTCCGGTTGTGCAAAATATCTATTTAGTTAGTGTTTTGCATATTATTGGCAGACTTACAGCACCTATAATGTTTTTCTTTATCTGTGAAGGTTTTTACTACACTAAAAATTTGAAAAAGTATATAACAAGATTATTTGTGTTTGCTTTTGCATCACATTTCGCATATTGCTTTGCGTTTGGTATTAATTACTTGCCATTTGCTACTGGTAATGTATTTAATCAAACGAGCATAATGTGGTCACTTGCATTTGCAGTTGTTGCTCTTTATGTGACTAATAAGACAGAATTAGAAAAATGGAAACAAGTATTGATTGTGATATTAATTTGTGTTGTTACGTTTAGTGCTGATTGGAGTTGTATTGCTGTGATGGCAATATTATCGATGTATTCAAATAGAGGTAACCTAAAAAAGCAATTTATGAGTATGTACTTTTGGATAACTATATATGCTGTAGTTTCATTCTTATTTGTTGATAGAACATACGGAGTTATTACTCTAGCGACAGCACTAGTATATCCTCTTTTGAAAAAATATAGCGGAGAAAGAGGAAATGCCAAGTGGTTAAAATGGTTTTTCTATGCGTATTATCCTTTGCATCTTTTTGCAATAGGAGTTTTAAGAATTTTGATGTATGGTAATGTACCATTATTATTTAACTAAGTTTAAAAGTAGCCTATAAATAGTAGGCTACTTTTTTCTTGAAAAGGTAATGTAGGTATGTTATAAGTATTTATAGGAGTGATACAGTATGCTATTTGGAAAAAAGAAAGAAATTAAGACAAGTAGAAGATATTCGTACTATTTACCAGTGGGTCGATAGTAAAATTGTATAATGATGATACTTACTATATGATATTTAGATATTCTGTAGGAAGTGCACCTGTAATAAGCTATCACTATGGTGCTGGAAATAAAGAAGAGTTAAAAAGAGCTTATTGAGTAAAAGCTTAAAGTTATTAGGAGTTACTGTACTTGTAATGACTGCTATGCTGTTAACAAGAAAAATATGTGTATGTTTAAAAATTTATTAAATAAAAGTGAGGAACGTATATGAGTAAATATGAACCACTATTGAGCCATATAAAAGATAATAAGAAAGAAGAGTATAAATTAACTTATGATGAGATTAACAATATTTTAGGATTTGAAATAGATCATTCTTTTTTGATTTATAAAAAAGAGTTAAAGGAATATGGTTATGAAGTCGGTAAGATATCGATGAAAGAGAAAACGGTTAAATTTCATAAGATATAAATATTTCGAGATTTATAAAAGAAGTGCAGGAATAGGAATCTGCACTTTTTTTGTTTTTATTGTTATAAATTTTAATGTTTTTAAATTTGAAGAATTTTTGGATTGTAACTGAAGATTTTGTAGAACTTTCAAATTATTATTGACTTAACTAATTTAATTAGTTATAATGCAAATATAATTAGTTGCGGAGGAAAATATGTCAAAAAATAATATTAACGAAGAAATTATTATTGAAACTGCAGCCAGTATTGTAAATGAGGTTGGGTTTGAGAATTTATCTTTAAAAATAATTGCCGAAAAATTAAATATTAAATCGCCATCTTTGTATAATCATATTTCAAGTCTTGATGAAATTAAATCTAAGCTTATGGTTTACGGTTGGAAACAGATGGAAGAAAGGATGATTGACTCTGCTGCTGGAGTGTCTGGCTATGAAGCACTAAGAAATATGTGTAATGTTTTCTTTGATTATGCTACAAGCAACAAAGGAGTATTTACAGCGATGCTATGGTATAACAAATTTGAAAATGACGAGAAAGAAAAAGCTACAGAAAGATTGTTTAATATAATATTTAAAGTGATGAAGTCTCTAGATATTTCTGATGCAAATATAAATCATATCATAAGAACACTAAGAGCCTTTTTAGAAGGCTTTTCTTTGCTTGTAAATAATAATGCTTTTGGAAATCCTATATCGATTAAAGAAAGTTTTGATTTGTCATTAGAAGTTATAATGAATGGTATAAAATCTTTAGAAGGAGTTGAATAATATGAATGAATATATAAATTTAACATTAGAAAATATTGACGATGAACATATATGTTGTGCAATTGGAGATAAAAAGCATCAAGCAGGTGTTAATAGTAAAAAAGAGTGGATAAAAAATAAGTTAAAAGATGGTCACGTGTTTAGAAAATTAGATGCTAGAGGAAAAAATTTTATTGAGTATGAACCAATAGAGACTGCGTGGGTGCCTATTAGTGGAAAAAATTATGTGTATATATATTGTTTATGGGTTGCTGGAAGTTTCAAAGGAAAAGGTATTGCTAAGGAGCTATTAGAGTATGCAATAAAAGACTCTAAAAAGAAAGGTATGAGTGGTATCTGTACCTTAACTTCTAAAAAGAAAAAACCTTTCGTTGGCGAAAAAGGATTTTTCCTTCACTATGGGTTTAAAGTTGTTGATGAAATTGGTGATTATGAATTATTAGCTCTTCAGTTTGATAAAAGTGCAACACCAAAGTTTAACGACAATGCTAGAAATATGAAAATTGAAAATAAAGATTTTACAATTTATTATAGCAACGAATGTCCTTACGTAGAATACGAAGTTCAAGAACTTAGTGAATATGCTAAAAATAAAAAAATCAAAATTAACTTTATAAAAATAGATACGTTAGAAAAAGCTAAGAACGCACCATGTGTATTTAATAACTGGGCTAATTTTTATAAAGGAGAGTTTGTTTCAAATACTATATTAAATGCTAATTCGTTTGAAAAATTGGTTAGTAAATAAAATTTAAATAGGCATCATACCATTTTATAATAAAAGCCTCCAGTTTTAATTACTGGAGGCCTTTATTATTGGAGCCAATGACAAGAATCGAACTTGCGACCTGCTGATTACGAATCAGCTGCACTACCGACTGTGCTACATTGGCATGTGAGAATTACACAAATTTAATTATACACTAATTAAGTCTAAAAGCAAGAGAATTTTGTTCCAATTTTGACATAAATATGATATAATTATCCGAGAATTAAGGAACTAAGTAGAAGTTAGAGGTGAATTATGGCGAATTATGAGTTGCTAGCAGAGATAGAAAAATACGGAAGAGACAACAAAATACCTATTTTATTAGACGACTCCCTAGAATATATATCAAATTTACTATCTAAGATTAAGCCAATGAGAGTCCTTGAAATTGGCACAGCGATTGGTTTTTCGGCTATTAATTTTTCAAAATATTTGGCAGACGGAGGAAGAATCGACACGATAGAAATAGAAAGTTTGAGAGTCGAGCAGGCTCTTCAAAATATTGAAAGAGTCGGCGTTAGTGATAAAATAAGAGTTATTGAGGGAGATGCTTTAGACATACTTCCATATTTAGTGGAAAAGTACGATGTAGTTTTTATCGATGCTGCAAAAGGAAAGTATAATGAATTTTTTGAACATGCAAAAAGGCTTTGCAAACCTGGTGGTTATATAATTGCAGACAATGTCTTATATAAAGGTATGGTTCAAAGTGATTATAACAAGCACAAACAAAGGACTGCAGTTAATAAACTAAGGCTTTTTATTGATACAGTTATGAATGATAAAGAATTAGAGTCCCAGCTATTAGATATTGGTGATGGACTTATGATTTGTAAATCTACAAAGGAGATGTGATATTATGAGAATGTCTGAATTGGATTATGATAAGCTAACAGAGAAGCAACAATATGAGTTGGTTACAAAAAATATTTTTTATGGCTCTTTTGAGTTAAAAAAGGCAAAGTTTCTAAAAACAGCGATTGTAGTTTTAGGTGCAAATACGGATTCTATAAAAGAAAGAATGCTTACTGCAATCGAGCTTTTAAAGAAAGGGTACGGTTCTCATATAATTGTTACTGATAATTTTGAGCCAAAAATAAAAGATGTTAAAGATGGAAATTTTGATATAGAAAATGTTCCAGAGGAAGAAGTCCACAAAGCACAAACTCAGATGATTGAAGAAATTGCTGAAATTTTTGGAATACATGATGACAGGATGCTTTATTATTCTGACGATATGGCAAAGCAAGACAAAAGAGTCGAAAACTTTGATAGATATATTTTAGTTACTTTGTATCAAAATGTGCGAAGAGCAATACAAAGATGTGCAAAATGCTATCCAAACAAAAGGTTTGTTGGATGTGCTACGATAAGAGATTTTGCGGAGTGGAACTTAGACAATAAAGAAGCAAAGCACAAGTATTCAGCCCAAATAAAAGATGAAGCTAAAAATCTAATAGAATATACGAAAAAAGGTTATTTGGCAGATATGAATGTTGATTATATTTTTGAGGGGGAAAAGAAATGAAAAAACCAGAACTATTAGCACCAGCCGGGACTTTTGAAAAAGCAAAAGTTGCATTTATGTATGGAGCAGATGCAGTATATGCAGGTACATCTAAGCTTTCACTTAGAACAAGAACAGAAATGCAGTTTGATGATTTATTAGAGACAGTTAAGTATGCACATTCTTTAAATAAAAAAGTTTATGTTGCAATGAATATTTATGCACGTGATGAGGAATATGATTTAATAATAAAAGAGGCAAAACATCTAGACGAAATAGGTGTTGACGGAATAATCGTTGCAGATGGTGGAATTGTAGAAATAGTGAAGGAATATGCACCAAACACAGAGATACATATAAGCACTCAAGCAAATGTTGTAAGTTTACATACATGTAATTTCTGGTATAAAAATGGTGCAAGCAGAATTATTCTTGCAAGAGAGTTAAGCAAAGATGAAATAAAATATATTACTGAAAATAAACCAAATGGACTAGATATCGAAATGTTTGTTCATGGTGCTATATGTTATAGTTATTCTGGTAGATGTTATTTAAGTGATTACATGGCTGGTAGAAGTGCAAATCATGGAGATTGTGCACAACCTTGTAGATGGTCTTATAATTTATATGCAGAGGAAAGAAATAATCCTGGTGAAATGATGCCTGTTGAAACTGATGAAAAAGGAACATACATCTTTTCTTCAAAAGATATGTGTCTTATAAAAGATATTCCTACTATTTTTGATATTGGTGTAGATAGTTTAAAAGTAGAGGGAAGACTAAAAACGGAGTATTACTTAGCTACAGTTGTAAATGCATATAGACATGCGATAGATGATTACTATGAAAATCCTGAAAATTGGAATTACGAAAAATATATGAATGAACTAGAAAAAGCTAAAACAAGAGGATTAACAGATTTTTACTTTAACAATAAATTTAATAAAAATATTCAAGACTATGATGGAAAGCAGATTAATCCAAATTATGAATTTGGCGGTGTAGTTGTTTCAACAGGAATAGAAGGAATTACAACTTTAGAGATTAGAAATAAATTATCTATTGGAGATAAAATTGAAGTTATGATTCCGGAAAAACTAGAACCATTTACTTTTGAAATAGAAAAGTTATATGATGCTGAAACTGGTGAAGAAATTGATACTGTAAATCCAGGAGTTAAAGAGCAAAAGGTTAAGTTAAAGATTCCTTGTAGTGTTAAACCTGGTTATATAGTAAGAAGAATAAAATAGTTTGAAAGGAATGAAGATTATGAGTAAAGTAGAGCCTAAAACCTTGCCAGGTTTTATGGAATTACTTCCAAGCGAACAAATAGAGTTTAATAGAATAAAAGATATTATAAGAAAAACTTATGAAAAATACGGCTTTTTGCCTATTGATACACCTATTATTGAAAGTTCGGAGGTACTTCTTGCAAAGGCTGGTGGAGAAACAGAAAAGCAAATATATAGATTTAATAAAGGTGATACAGATTTATCTTTAAGATTTGACTTGACTGTTCCACTTGCTAAATATGTGGCAAAAAATTATAACGATTTAGCTTTTCCTTTTAGAAGATATCAAATAGGAAAAGTTTATCGTGGAGAAAGAACACAAAGAGGCAGATATAGAGAGTTTTACCAATGTGATATAGACATTATTGATAATGAGAATTTAAATATCATAAACGATGCAGAGATACCAAGCATTATTTATAATATTTTTAAAGAAATAAATTTTGGAAAATTTACTATTAGAATTAATAACAGAAAAATATTAAGTGGATTTTTTGATGCACTTGGTTTGAGTGAAAAAGTTACTGATATATTAAGAATTGTAGATAAAATAGATAAAGCTGGTAAAGATAGCATAGTAGAGATGCTTAAGGAAATTGGAATTGAAGAAGAAAAGACTAATAAAATTATTGAGTTCATTACAACAAAAGAAAATGTTGTGTCTTATTTGAAATCTCTAAATATTGAAAATGAACTTTTTAATACAGGTGTTCAAGAACTTGAAATTGTTGATAAATATATGAAATTTTTTGGCGTTCCGAGCGAATACTACATGATAGATTTAAGTATTGCTAGGGGACTTGATTATTATACAGGTACAGTTTATGAGACAATCGTAGATGAATATCCTAACCTTGGAAGTATTTGTTCAGGTGGAAGATATGATAATTTAGCTGAATTTTATACAGACAAAAAATTACCTGGAGTTGGTATTTCTATTGGTCTTACTAGACTTTTCTACGTACTTACTGAATATAAGCTAATAGAAAATAAAAAATCATCTATTTCGGAATATCTTATAATTCCTATGGTGGAAGACTTGTCTTATCCTATAGAAGTAGCTACAAAACTTCGTTTAAAAGGTATAAATGTTGAGATTTATTTCGATAATAAATCTATGAAGAAGAAAATGAATTATGCAAATAAGCAAAATGTTCCTTATGTAATAATTATAGGTGAAGACGAAGTTGCTCAAAATAAAGTTACTGTAAAAAATATGATTACAGGTGAACAAGAATTAAAAAATATAGACGAGATTTAATTAAATAAAACGTCGGACTTAAAAAGTGTTTTACATTTTTTAGGTCCGACAATCTATATTAACCACAAAAGCCATGGCTTTCATGGAAAATGGATATCTATGATATATTATGATTCACGAAAATATTATGTGTCAAAAAATAAAAATTATTCAATTAGGTTAATCTAGGACAGAAAGGAAGATAAAGATGGAAGAAGTAAGGCTTCAAAAATTTCTTGCGAGTAGTGGTGTTGCTTCTAGAAGAAAATCTGAAGAGCTAATTTTAGAAGGAAAAGTAAAAGTAAATGGAGTTACTGTGACAGAGCTTGGAACAAAGGTCGTGCCGGGAAAAGATAAAGTTACATTGGATGGAAAAGATATTGAACTTAAAGAAGAAAAAAAGGTCTATATATTATTAAATAAACCTGTTGGATATGTTACAACAGCATCTGATGAAAGAGGAAGACCAACTGTTATGGAGCTTTTAGATGGAGTTAAGGAAAAAGTTGTGCCAGTTGGAAGACTAGATATGTTCACATCAGGACTTTTGCTTTTTTCAAATGATGGTGATTTTGTATATAAGGTTACTCATCCAAAACATGAAACAACAAAAACTTACATAGTAAAGGTAAGAGGTGTACCGCTAGATAAAGATTTAGAAAAATTAAGACATGGAGTTAAGATAGAAGATTATATTACTTCTCCTGCAAAGGTTGAGCTTTTGCTAAAAGATAATGTTAATGATATTTCTAGAATTTTGGTAGAAATACATGAGGGACGTAATAGGCAAGTAAGGAAAATGTGCGAAGCAATAGGGCTTTCAGTTATTGCACTAAAAAGACAAGCTGTTGGTGGAATAACTTGTGAAGGTGTAGAAAGAGGAAAATGGAGATATTTGACGGAAGAAGAAGTTAAGGCTATTATGAATGAGTGAGAGTAAAGTTTGTTTAGAAAAGCATTTTTGAAGAAATTTTGTTTTATAATATACTTTTCTTACTTCTTTAAAGTAATAGATTTTAAATATATGTTGACATAATTTTAATACTATGGTAGAATGCAATTGTAGACCGAGTTTAGTTTTAGGAACAATAATCTAATTGGAGGATTGTGTTATGGAAAAAGCGAATGAATCGGTAAGGCTCGGAAGAATTCGTGGTGTCTGTCAGATGCTTGCAGATTGGCATGATGGTGAACAGCAACCCGAAATGGCGATGGTTTTTCGACGTGCGATGGCTTCGGACAAACCTCTGGAAAGACTGCCGGCATGGGCTTATAAGCAGGCGGTGAACTTGCTCCGTGAACTCCAGCGCGACGTTGAGGCTACCGACGGATAAGAGAGTGCACAGGGTGTCAGGGATTAGTTTCTCTGGCGCCTTTTGATTTTGTTGTGTTGACATAATCTTTCAAAAGTGCTATAATTATCCTATAGTAACCCGTTTCAATACAGCGACCAATTAGGTTAAGGAGGATGACACAATGCGTAAGGAAATCGAGTGCAGGCTCATTAGCATGACCAAACAGGATGTTTGTCGGTCTTTGGCTGACGAACACGATCTCGGTGGGAACCGTGAACGTGCGATGCATTTTCGCCGTGCGGCGGTTCATGATCGTCCCGAGGGATATCTGACGATGTCAGAGTATTTCGAGCTTTCTGATACAATCCTTGAGATTGCGGGTGAAAGCGACGAGTACTGATTATCCACAAAAATGCTAGAGATTAACCTCTCTGGCATTTTTTTCTTGACTTTTTATGTATAGTTGAATATAATTGGTTGTAGATTGAGATTCACGTTGAAAAAGAGGAGTAGCTAAAGTTTTATTTTTCTAGAGAGCTTGTGGTTGGTGTAAACAAGTAAAATAGCTTAGTGAATGGCGCTTTGGAGTGAGTGTATATTTTGAGGTGAGTAAATTGAAAGATATTTACTAACTAGGGTGGAACCGCGGAATAGTTATTTCGTCCCTAGCTACAAGATTATTTGTGGCTAGGGCTTTTTTGTTGTCATAAATACCCTTGCACACATAAAAAGAAAGGAGTTTTTTTAATGGAAAAAAGTATGGATAAGATTGTAGCACTTTGTAAGAATAGAGGATTTGTATTTCCAGGATCGGAAATATATGGTGGTCTTGCTAATTCTTGGGATTACGGTCCTTTAGGTGCAGAATTAAAGAAAAACGTAAAGGATGCTTGGTGGCAAAAATTCATTAGAGAAAATAAACACAACACAGGTATTGATGCAGCTATTATTATGAATCCTCAAGTTTGGGTTACTACAGGTCACGTTGGGGGGTTTAGTGATCCACTTATTGATTGTAAAGCTTGTAAGACTAGACACAGAGCAGATAAATTAATTGAAGAATGGTCATTTAAAAACGGAGAGCAAATTTCAGGTTTAGACGGATGGACAAACGAGCAATTAGTTGATTTTATCAACAAAAATAAAATACCTTGCCCAGACTGTGGTAAGACAGATTTTACAGACATTAGAAAGTTTAACCTTATGTTTAAAACGTTTATGGGAGTAACTGAAGATGCAAAATCAGAAGTTTATTTAAGACCAGAAACAGCTCAAGGTATGTTTGTTAATTTCAAAAACGTTCAAAGAGCAATGAGAGGCAGAATGCCTATGGGTATTGGTCAAATGGGCCGTTCTTTTAGAAATGAAATTACACCTGGTAATTTTATTTTTAGAACAAGAGAATTTGAGCAAATGGAACTTGAATTTTTCTGCAAACCTGGAACTGATTTAGAGTGGTTTGCTTATTGGAAAGATTTCTGTAAGAATTGGCTTTTATCTTTAGGTATCAAAGAAGAAAACTTAAGAATGAGAGATCATGAAAAAGAAGAGCTTTCTTTTTATAGTAAAGCTACAACAGATATTGAATATTTATTCCCATTTGGTTGGGGTGAGCTTTGGGGAATTGCAGACAGAACAGACTACGATTTATCTAGACATTCAGAGGCTTCTGGAGTTGATTTGTCTTACCTAGACCCTGAAACAAATGAAAAATATATTCCTTATTGCGTTGAGCCAGCTGTTGGTGTTGATAGAGTTTGCTTAGTAGCACTTTGTGATGCCTACGAAGAACAAGAAATTGCTGAAGGAGATGTAAGAACAGTATTACATTTACATCCAGCATTAGCTCCATATAAAGCAGCAGTATTGCCACTTTCTAAAAAATTAAGTGAAAAAGCTACAGAAGTATTTGATGAACTTTCTAAGAAATTTAATATGGAATATGATGAATCAGGAAGTATTGGAAAAAGATATAGAAGAGAAGACGAAATTGGTACACCTTATTGTATAACAGTTGATTTTGACACATTAGAAGATAATTCTGTAACAGTAAGAGATAGAGACACTATGGAACAAATCAGACTTCCAATTAGCGAACTTGAAAAATTCTTGGAAGATAAAATTAGATTTTAAAATATAATTACCATAGGGAGGTAAAAATGCCTAGTTTAAGTTATTTATTTAAAAGACTTTGTACGATGAATTACAAGTCGATGTTTGAGAGAATTGATGTTGTAAAAAAGAAGTGTAATAAATCTAAATTTGGTATCTTTTGCGATATGGTATGGTGTGGCATGAGATATGGTGCCGGGTATGTTGATTATGATGTTATAGGCTTTTATAAATTAAATTCCATGCAGAGAAAAACAATGCTTACACGTGGAATTAATAATAAGTTCGTAAAGAAATTAAATGAAAAAGAATATTGGCATTTATTTAATAACAAAAACGAATTTGATGAGATGTTTAATAAATATTTAAAAAGAAGTTTTATTTATCCAATAAGCTCTAAAAAAGAAGAGACAATCGAATGGATGAAGAAATATAAAACTTTTTTCGCAAAGCCTAATGATGGTCAATGTGGTAAGAATATAGAGAAAATAAAAGCTACAGAATGGAATGATGATTATGAAAAGCTTTATAATCATTTGATAGAAAATCATTTAGAGCTTTTAGAAGAACAGGTAGTTCAATGCCAAGAAATGAATAATTTAAATCCAAGTAGTGTTAATACTACAAGAATGGTTTCAATTATGAACGATAAAGGCGAGGTTACTATACTTACAGCTTTTGTTAGAATCGGTAATGGAAAACATGTAGATAACTTTAATAGTGGCGGAATGACTGCTAAGGTTGATGTTGAGACAGGCATAGTTTTAGAAGATGCTGTAAATAAGGCAGGAGAACTTTTTGAGATACATCCTATTACCGGAACAAAGATAAAAGGTTTTCAAATTCCTTTTTGGAAAGAAGCAAAAGAAATGGTTGTTGAAGCTGCAAAGTTAAGCAGTCATGTAAGATATGTTGGCTGGGATGTTGGTATGAGTGTTAACGGACCTGTGCTAATAGAAGGAAATCAATTCCCAGGACATGATATTTATCAAGTTGCAGAAAAAATAAAAGATGGAGATATTGGAGTTTTACCGATGTTTGAAAAAGCTATTTATGGCGATGAAAATAAAGATAAATAGGTAGAGTCTCAAATACATTCAAAGAAAAACTAAAATATTTAGATAAAATGATATTTTTTATTAGAAATTAATCAAATATTAGAAAAAATTGCTTAAAAAGTATTGATTTTTATTTCAAAATGTGTTAACATAATTTATGGAAACTTTAGAAAATTTTATTATGGAGGGGTATCTAATGAAGAAAGACTTTGAATTCGTGACCGTGGAGACTCTGCCGGGCATCAAGAAGTTGTACATAAGTAAGGATTCGATTGTTGTTAAGGTGATTGAGATTGATAGCGAAGATTCAGTTGATTTTTATCTTCGCGATATGTTTGACCTGGAGCCTTGTGCTTCTCCGAACGAACGGCTCTTGAACACTATCTATAACATAGCATCGTTTCCTGAATTTATTGAATCGGAAGCATATGACACCTATATCTTTAGCGAAAAGGTAAAAGTCCTTATTCCTAATGAAGATTTTGGTGTCGCGATTCTCTCGGTTTCTGGAGAGGAGGAGCTGAAGTTCAGGATTAAAGATGCCATTGTTGATGCTGAGACTGTTCTCTCCATTGCAAAGAAGATTGCGATGGAATAATTTAACCTTCAAACCCACACCTACATATTTTAGGTGTGGGCTTTTTGCTATTTATAGAAAATTGCTTATTTAATGATGTCTATTATTTATATCTAATTCTTGTAATTTTTATTCTCCCACTTATTGATTTTTGTCAAATAATTGTATATAATAGCCGTGTTATAGACAAAAATATAGAAGAGTTTATAATTAATTACAAGGAGGTAATATTAATGAGCAAAAAGTATGTATATCTTTTTAGCGAAGGTAATGCTAACATGAGAGAATTACTTGGCGGTAAAGGTGCTAACCTTGCAGAAATGACAAATTTAGGTTTACCTGTTCCTCAAGGATTCACAATCACAACAGAGGCTTGTACTCAATACTATGATGATGGAAGAAAAATTAACGAAGACATCCAAAAAGAAATTTTTGAGTACATTGCAAAATTAGAAGAAATCACTGGTAAAAAATTCGGTGATACGGAAAACCCACTTTTAGTATCTGTACGTTCTGGTGCTAGAGCTTCTATGCCAGGTATGATGGATACAATTCTTAACTTAGGATTAAACGAAAAAGTTGTTGAATCAATCGCAGCTAAATCAGGAAATCCTCGTTGGGCTTGGGATTGCTACAGAAGATTTATCCAAATGTACTCAGACGTAGTTATGGAAGTTGGTAAGAAATACTTCGAACAACTTATAGATAAAATGAAAGAAGAAAAAGGTGTTAAGCTTGATGTTGAGCTAACAGCTGAAGATTTAAAAGAACTTGCTAGTCAGTTTAAAGCAGAATATAAAGAAAAAATCGGAAATGATTTTCCAGATGATCCAACAGAGCAATTGATGGGAGCTATCAAAGCCGTATTCAGATCTTGGGACAACCCTAGAGCAAACGTATACAGAAGAGATAACGATATCCCTTATTCTTGGGGTACAGCTGTAAACGTTCAAATGATGGCATTTGGTAACATGGGAGATGACTGTGGTACTGGTGTTGCATTTACACGTGACCCAGCTACAGGTGCAAAAGGCTTATTTGGTGAATTCTTAACAAACGCACAAGGTGAAGACGTTGTTGCTGGTGTTAGAACTCCAATGCACATTAGCGAAATGGCTGACAAATTCCCAGAAGCTTTTGAACAATTTAAAGATGTTTGTAAGAGACTTGAAGAACATTACAGAGATATGCAAGATATGGAATTTACTGTTGAACATGGTAAATTATATATGTTACAAACTCGTAATGGTAAGAGAACAGCACAAGCTGCACTTAAGATTGCTTGTGACTTAGTTGACGAAGGAATGAGAACTGAAGAAGAAGCAGTTGCTATGATTGATCCTCGTAACTTGGATACACTTCTTCACCCACAATTTGATAGCAAAGCTTTAAAAGAAGCCGCTCCAATTGGAAAAGCTTTAGGTGCTTCTCCAGGTGCTGCTTGTGGTAAAATCGTATTCACAGCTGAAGATGCAAAAGAATGGGCTGCTAGAAAAGAAAAAGTTGTTCTAGTTCGTCTTGAAACATCTCCAGAAGATATCGAAGGTATGAAAGCTGCTCAAGGTATCTTAACAGTTCGTGGTGGTAGAACATCTCACGCAGCCGTTGTTGCTCGTGGTATGGGTAAATGCTGCGTATCTGGTTGTGGAGACATTGTAATGGATGAAGAAAACAAGAAATTCACACTTGGTGGTAAGACATATCATGAAGGAGACGAAATTTCTCTTGATGGTTCTACAGGTAACATCTATGATGGAATTATTCCTACAGTTGATGCTACAGTAAGCGGAGATTTTGGAAGAATTATGGAATGGGCTGATAAAATAAGAGTTCTAGAAGTTAGAACAAATGCTGATACACCTAGAGATGCTGCTAAAGCTAAAGAATTAGGAGCTCAAGGTATTGGTCTTTGCCGTACAGAGCATATGTTCTTCGATGGCGACAGAATCGCTGCTATCAGAGAAATGATTTGTTCAGATACAGTTGAACAAAGAAAAGCTGCTCTTGCTAAATTAGAGCCAATGCAACAAGGTGACTTCGAGCAACTATTTGAAACAATGGATGGTTATGAAGTTACAATCAGATTCTTAGACCCACCTCTACATGAGTTTGTTCCAACAGAGGAAAAAGATATTGAATTACTTGCTAAAACACAAGGCAAGACAGTTGAAGAAATTAAAGCAATAATTGCTAGTCTTCACGAGTTCAACCCAATGATGGGACACAGAGGATGCCGTCTAGCTGTTACATTCCCAGAAATAGCTGAGATGCAAACAGAAGCTGTTATCAAAGCTGCTATCAATGCTTCTAAGAAGATTGGTAAGATGATTACTCCTGAAATCATGATACCACTTGTTGGAGAAGTAAAAGAATTAAAATATGTTAAAGATGTAGTTTGTGCTACAGCTGATAGAATAATTGCAGAAGCTGGAGTTGATATGAAGTATCAAGTTGGTACTATGATAGAAATCCCAAGAGCTGCACTTACAGCTGACGAGATTGCTAAAGAGGCTGAGTTCTTCTCTTTCGGAACAAATGACTTAACTCAAATGACATTTGGTTTCTCTAGAGATGATGCTGGTAAATTCTTAGGTGCATACTATGACAAGAAGATATATGAAAATGATCCATTTGCTAAATTAGACCAAGTTGGTGTTGGTAAATTAGTTAAAATGGCTGCAGAGCTTGGTAAACAAACAAGACCTGACATTAAGCTAGGTATTTGCGGAGAACATGGTGGAGATCCTTCTTCTGTTGAATTCTGTCACAAAGTTGGTTTAACTTATGTATCATGCTCACCATTTAGAGTTCCAGTAGCTCGTTTAGCAGCTGCTCAAGCTCAAATTAAATATCCAAGAGCTAAATAAGTTTAGTCTTTAAAAATAAAAAAGCTTGTTAGAAGAAATTCTGGCAAGCTTTTTGTATGTAGTCATATTATATTGCAAATGCTTATATAAAGTAAATGTAGTGCCTTTTACACTTTACTTTTTGGGTAAAAGATGATAAAATTCAGTTGTATTAAAGATTTGGTGGGCAACTTGATAATTAGGAGGTGCAGGAATGAGAAGAGAAGCTGAAAACGTCATTTCCTACTACTCGGCAGTACGGTTTAAAGAACGTTGCATGAAATTTGCATATTTTGGTATTGCGTTCGTTGCTTTGGGATTTTTACTTGTAAAACTAGATAAAGCTAATAATGACTTTTGGTATTCATTTACATGGACTTTTTGCATATTTACTGTTCTTTCTGTTCTAATATGTATTGTTCAAGATTTCAGAATGAAAATGATGTTTATTCGTACACTAGAACTTAATGGTGTAAATACTGATCGTGATTTGTTTGAAAATATGCAAGACATTAAACGCATTCATGAAGAGGTTGATTTATATCTTACTAAGATGGGAATGAACTCTTTTGAAAAGGCTGAATATCGCAGATATAAAGCTATGCGAGATAAGTACTTTCTGGATTGGTTTATGGCTGAAAATGATATGGTATATAAGTTTAGACAAAATCCTAAAAATGAATTCGATGAGTACGTAATAAGAAAGCACTTAAGTGAGCTTGCTGTTTTACAGCAAAAGATGTTTAACTTGTTTATAAATGATAGTGAATTTTTACAGATTATTGATGATCATTTTAGAAGTTTGCGAAAAGATTTTTTTAACCTTATTGTACTGATAAGATAAAGCTTTAAAAGGCACTCGAAAATTGAGTGCTTTTTTATGCTTAAAATGAAGAATAATATTTATTGATAAATGGTTGTATATGTGATAGCATAAAGCTAGATTTAAAAGTACATACTAAAGAAAATGTAAGGAGAATATTGATGGATAATATAAAAAAAAGATATGAAGAATTAAAGAAAATTATTGCCTATCATGCAAATAAATATTATAACGATGACGAACCTGAAATTTCGGATTTTGAATATGATATGCTTATGGTGGAACTTAAAAACATTGAGAAAGCACATCCAGAGATTATTACTGATGATTCACCTACACAGGTTATTGTTGCTGAGGGAAAGGTTGATTCTCATTTTGCAGAAGTTGTACACGAAGTACCACTTCAAAGTTTGCAAGATGTTTTTGGAACAGAAGATGTTGAGGCTTTTTGCTCTAGGATTAGTAAAGAAGTACCAAATCCATCTTATGTTGTAGAAACTAAAATAGATGGACTTTCAGTTTCTTTAGAATACGAAAAAGGAATTTTCAAAAGAGGAGCGACAAGAGGAAATGGATTAGTTGGAGAAGATGTAACATTAAACTTAAATCAGATAGAAAATATTCCAAAGAAATTAAAAAGTGAAATTGATATTATAGTTCGTGGAGAGGTTTTCATGCCACACGATGCATTTAATAAATTAAATGAGGAAAGAGAAGTCTTAGGCGAAAAGCTTTTTGCAAATCCTAGAAATGCTGCAGCAGGTTCTTTAAGACAACTAGATCCGCAAATTACAAAAGATAGAGGTTTGGATATTTATATTTTTAATGTCCAAAAATCTAAAGACGTTCAATTTATTTCACACTATGAGTCTTTAATGTTTTTAAAAGATCAAGGATTTAATGTTATTCCACTTATTTTTAAATGTGAAAATACAAAAGAAGTTTTGACTTCAATAAATAAAATAGGTGAAGCAAGAGGCGATTTATCTTTTGATATAGATGGTGCTGTAGTGAAAGTAGATAATTTAAAACAAAGAGAAGAAATAGGTGTTACGACTAAAACACCAAAGTGGGCTGTTGCATATAAATATCCACCAGAAAAGAAAGAAACAGTTGTGAAAGATATTGTAATTCAAGTTGGAAGAACTGGTGCACTTACTCCACTTGCAATCTTAGAACCAGTCAGAGTTGCAGGCTCTGTTATTTCTAAAACTACTCTTCATAATGAGGACTTTATAAAAGAAAAAGATATACGAATTGGAGATAAAGTTTTAATCCAAAAAGCTGGAGATGTTATTCCAGAATTAGTTGAAGTTTTAAAAGAAAAAAGAACAGGCGATGAGAAAATATTTGAAATGCCAAAATTTTGTCCTGTTTGTGGAAGTGAAGCTGTGAGAGAAGACGATGAGGCTGTTGTACGTTGTACAGGAATTGAATGTCCTGCGATGTTATTTAGAAGCTTAATACATTTTTGCTCACGAGATGCTATGAACATAGATGGAATGGGACCAGCAATAATTGAACAGCTTTTAGACAAAAATATGATTTCGAATATTGCAGATATATATTCATTAACAGCAGATGATTTAAAAACACTAGATAAAATAAAAGAAAAATCTGCACAAAATTTAATTAATGCAATAAACGAAAGCAAAAAGAATTCTTTGGATAGACTGATAAATTCTTTTGGAATTAGACATGTTGGAACCAAAACTGCGAAGATATTGGTAAAGAAATTTAATAAAATTGATATGTTTTTTGGCGCGAGTGTAGATGATTTTATGGCTGTAAATGAAATTGGAGAAATTATGGCACAAAGTTTAGTATCGTTTTTTGCAAATCCACAAACGGCTGATTTGATTGAAAGATTACGTAATGCTGGAGTTAATATGGAAAATGAAAGTACAGAAAATATTGATGAACGTTTTAGTGGCAAGACATTTGTACTTACTGGTACACTTTCTAAATTTTCTAGAAATGAGGCAAGTGAGTTAATTGAAAAATTTGGTGGTAAAACGTCTAGTAGTGTTTCGAAAAAAACAAGTTATGTTTTAGCAGGTGAAGAAGCAGGCAGCAAGCTTACAAAAGCTGAAGAACTTGGGGTTACGATAATTACTGAAGATGAATTTTTGGATATGATAAAATAAGTGGGATAAAAAATAGGCATTATAGGTAGGCTTAAATTAGGCAAAG
>ULTU01032625.1_pt1 | contig 50025 bp, 71 predicted proteins | sample 1957861 | NCBI WGS metagenome assembly ULTU01 (sample SAMEA4835742, study PRJEB28245) | human gut metagenome | biome: gut microbiome; material: fecal sample | place: Denmark | collected 2008
TATGACAGAGTTTATTGTATGGAGATGTTTGGTGGTTTTATCTACCCTGATGGGAAATGTTTTGTTGATTATATAGATGAATTCATTGAATTTGAAAAAGCTTTTATGACCTTATTTGAAAAAATGAGGGAAACCAATGTTTACACCTATCCTGTTTTAACTTATTGTCTTGTTTATAGAAATAATAAGTTTCAAGATGAAGAATTTGCTCGCTGGTGTAATAGAACAAATTTAAGATGGGCCGATGCTAACTTTTTAATTTCGCCTGAAACCACCAGCGCCGCGTCCTGTTGTCGATTGTTATCAGATACTTCTAAACTAAAAGGCGTTATGAATAGTATTGGAGGTTCTTCTCTTGACATTGGGAGTGTTGTGGTAACTACTCTTAATCTTGCCGGATTGGCCTATCAAAGTGAGAATGAAAAAGACTTTTTTGACCGACTAATTGAGAGAACCCGATTAATAATTGATATAAATGATGTTGTAAGAGATATTATTAAACGGAATGTTGAAAAAGGACTTCTTCCTAATTATAAATATGGATTAATGAAGTTTAATCGGCAATTTAACACAATAGGAATTAATGGAGTTGCAGAAGCGGCTAAACATTTTGGCTATTATAAACAAGACGAGTTCGGATATTGGTCTTATACAAAAGATGGCGTCAGTTTTGCGGCCGATATTTTAGACAAGATCAATGCTGTGAAAGATAGTTATAATTTTGATTATAGCATAAATTTGGAGCAGACCCCTAAAATCTATGGGGGTATGGCGGCATAATACATAATCCGCCATGAGTAAATTTTTACTAATTGACTTGGAAGTCCCCGATGAGGGATGACAGGGCGCAAGTTTAAATACAGCGTGAACGACTAAATGTAAAAACACCATGTTAATGGTGATGCGATAGTCTGAACTCTGACATAATCAAATCAGAGAGCAAAGCTTAACGGCTTTGCCGCCAAATACAAGTGACTTACTCTAAGTATAAAGGAGTTAGCTATGAAAAGGTATATTTTAAATTCAAGTAAAAAAATTATTGGGGAAATTGAATTTTTCCCTAATAAAATAAAAATTAACAACTATAAAAAGCCTCTGCTAGAAATCGTTGATAGTGAAATTCTTGAAAGTATTTCAAAAGGAGAAAACGAAGAAACCATACAAAAATTTTATGATGAATACACTTTATGTATTGGTGAAGTGGCTTGTATATATAATATTAGCTATACTAGAGCTAATAAATGGTTCAAAAGTTTACCGTTAAAAACATCTGCGAAAACTGGAAGAAGAAATTCTTCCTATGGAAAGAAATTTTCAGAACAAAGAATCTTTAATATGGTTCATAATAGAAAAGATGACCATCAGCAAAGAAAAGGTTGTACTATTCCTTTAGAACAACGAAAACAGATTTCTCAAACATTAAAAAGAAAATACGCAAGCGGCGAATTAAAAATTAACAAAGAAAAACATTCGTTAGCTTGGGAGCGTGGAGCATACGAGAATGTTGATTTTGGACATGGTATTGGCGGCCATATAACTTCAATAAAAATTCAAAAGTGTTTTTTCTTTAGAAGCTTATTGGAATTATACTATATTTTATATTTAGAGCAGAATCCCAATGTTACTACTTATACTTATGAAAAAATCAAAATTCCTTGCGATGATAAAAGTATTTACACGCCCGATTTTCTTGTTAATAAAACAGATGTTGTTGAGTTAAAATCAAAAAAATATATCTATAATAATCAAAAGATGCTTGAAAAATTTCTTTATAAAAAAGAACAAGCTCAAAAATATTGCAATTCTCATAGCTTAAATTATAAAGTAATATTTGATGAAGATATTGGTTTTGAAACAAGAAAGATGAAAACTTTCTTAAAAAATCATCCAGAAATCATCCGGCAATTTCATATTACTTTTATTAAACCAGAAAGAGTATTTGGTCAATAAGTAACAGAAGTGGTAGAAAATGGTGCCATTAAGCTCGCTGAAAAAAATCGTCTATTATATGGCAGCAAAGAATATATTACTGCCAACCAATGGATTGCTTTGAAAGACAAGGCCACTCTACAAGAAAGAATTAAGATGGCGGGTATTCTTGATAAAAAGTGTGGTGGCGGTTGTATCAATCATTGTCAAATAGACGCTCCTTTCACCGATGAAGAACAGGCATGGAAAATTCTTAATTACATTGCAAGTCAAGGAGTCATTTATTTCGCCTTCAACTTAAAAATTAATATTGATGAATCACATCACACTTTTACAACAAAAGTTTGCCCTATTTGCGGAGCCAGTCCAACTGATACTTATCAGCGTTGTGTTGGATATCTTGTTCCATCCCATTCTTGGAGTGAAGGAAGGCGCAGAGAGCTTGCGGAACGAGACTGGATGAATTTAAATGATATCATTCTGTGAGGTATTGAATGTCTGAACCCCTCCAATTAACTGTTCCTCTTTCTCGTCTCCGCAAAATGGTTGACGCACTCAAAGACAAGCCCGACATCACTCCGCTATCTTTTGAGTTCATACTTTTAGCTTTCTTCCCTACTGCATGGGCGCGCATCCAAGAAGCTTTTCATGATTACTACACAAAAGGCTATATAGCCGGATTAGCAGAGCAAAAAAATGAAACTGAAATTTCTACTTGATGTTGATTGCGTAAATTATAAAAAGATTTCAATGTTTTTAGGATTTCCTAATTGTAGCTGGAAATGTGGCCGTGCGCTATGCCAAAATAGCGCGCTAGCACAAGAACCAAGTGTTGATATCGGCTATGAACCTCTTATTCAACGCTATTTAAATAATCCTTTAAGCGAAGCAATAGTTTGCGGCGGACTTGAACCACTTGATTCATGGGAGGAGTTGAAAATTTTTGTTTCTCTTTTTAGAGAAAAAAGCTCTGATCCTATTGTAATTTATACGGGTTACAATGAAGAAGAAATTCAGCCGCAATTAATTTATCTAAAAAATTTTCCGAACATAATTGTAAAATTTGGACGTTTTGAACCAGATCAACCTTCTCATTTAGATGAGGTACTTGGGGTTCAATTAGCCAGTCCAAATCAATATGCAAGGCAAATTAGCTAAAAAAGTTCACAATTTAGAGACGAAGAAAATTTGTTTTTCTTCGTCTTTTTTGCTATAATATTATTAGAAAGAAAATGAAAAGGAAATAATAAAATGACTAAGAAAGAGCAGTCTTTTTTCTCCATCGCGCGAGAAGTATCGCAATTAAGCGACTTCCATGGGACGAATGTTGGCGCAATTGTAGTGGAAGGAAAACGTATTCTTTCAACTGGCTATAATTCTCAACGAACGCGGCCGTTGCAAGCTCGCTATAATCGTTATCGTCATTTTGAGAATCATACCAATGCAATCGCGCGCACTCATGCTGAGATTGATGCACTTTCTCCTTTGATTGGGAAAGAAATTGATTGGGGCAATGTTTCTGTTTATGTATATAGAGAAAAAAAGAATGGCGAAAGAGGTTGTAGCAGACCCTGCGCCGCTTGCGCAAAACTCATTCATGATTTGGGGATTAAGAATATTTATTTTATAAATGAGTTTGGTGATTATACGAAGGAGAAGAATTTATGATTGTCAGTTTAGAAGATTTCATTACAAAGAAAATTGCTCTGTCAACAGCGGACTTTCCCAATGAGTCTATTAAGGCGGTAATTGATGAGATAAAAAGTGAAGGGGAGCTTGACTGGATAACTCCGGATGCCGAACAATCTTTCTTTGCTTGTGATGACCGACCGAGGTATCTTTTTATTCAATTTAATTTAATGAAAGACCCGCAATTAAATTGGAGTAGCGTTCTTTTTACTAATTTTTGGATAGCACGCCCTATTTCAGATTTGCAGCTTAATCCAATTAAGAAACCCGAACATAACAAGCGGTATAAAGTGTCTGTGCATAAGGCAGTCCATCATCCAACCAGTATCTTTTATGGAAAAACAAAAGAAGAACTGCCATCTTGGCTGGTTGACCATGACGGAGAAGAAGTGACAGTAAAAAACAGATATAGTGCGGTGTGTGGAGATTTTGTATACGGCCCTGAATGCTGCGAAGAAATCAAAGAATCCGAAAAGCCAGCTGATCCGGAGAAGCCGAAGTATTACAACGGCAAAATGGTGTGCGTAGAGAATGGCGGATACTACTGGTGGACTGTAGGGAAAATCTACGAGTATAAAGACGGCGTTGTAACTGCTGACAATGGAGAAAAGCATCCCCGTAACAACTGCGAGCCTTACAAGGACGCAGATGATGCTAAACACCCCGGAAACTCATTTGCAAGCGGTCCCCGGCACAATGCAAGAGTAACAATGCTGGAAATTAAGGAAGCCGAAAAACCTGATAATTCAGAGAAGCAAAGACGTTGACTAGTTGGTTGATGCTGATGCTTTTAAAGTACGTGAGCCGTACAGAACGAAGAAATCCGAAGCCATGGGTGGGTGAACGGAAGTAGTAAATAATATAAATATCCGAAAGGAAGTGAATATATATGAATCAATTTAGTACGAAAAATTTACTTTGGAAAAGACTTACTGTGAATGATGAGAGCGGTCCGCATCTGAATTGTGAGAATTGTCCTAGAAAGGGGCGTTGCAGCGATTCGTTGGACTGCGTAGCTGTCATTGTCCCAATTCTTGCGGCATACGAAGAAACAGGTTATTCTCCCAAGGAAATAATGGAAATGTTCAACGAACTCTGCCTTAGATGCGGCGGATACAGAAACCTTAAAAACAACCGCTGTGCAGACTGCCGCTGGAACAAATAAGGAGAAACAACAATGAAATGGTACAACATTGAATTTAATATAGAGACGTGCGAAAAGTTACGCCGCGTGGAAGCCTTTAAGGAATGGATGTATGACAGCGGCGTGAAATTTGAAAAGGGAGAACGAAAATGTTGAAAACTGAAAATGAGTCTGTGTCAAATATAGCCAGAGCCATATATTCCGCGCGAAATGCTATGAACTCATGGGACAAGTCGGATTCCGATTTAGAGAAAGATATCGTCGGTTTTAACGACCTCGCCCTCGCAAAGCGGCTTCGTAATGCCGGTACTGATCATCGTAAATTTATGCGGATGATAACCGTCACGGCAGACATTGTAGCGCCGCTCTATTGGTAAACTTTCTGCCAATGAAATACTTTTCCTACTTATCAGTAGGGGTTATAGAAATATAGCTAACGGGGAACCCCCATTGGAATCCCGTGGCAAACTTTTATTCTTCATACCTCATAAATAAAAGAGGAGATGATTAAAATATTTTGTGTTTATAAAATTACAAATTTAATTAATGGTAAATCATACATTGGTATAACACAAAGAGATCCTCAAATTAGATTTAATGAACATTTTTCTAATAAAAAAGAATTATTGTATAAAGCTAAAGGAAAATATGGAAAAGAAAATTTTCAGTTGGAGATAATTGAAGATAACATTCCTAAAGAAAAAATAGATTAAAAAGAACGGTATTATATTAAATTATATAATACTTTAGTCCCTAATGGATATAATCTTTCTATTGGAGGTATCTCTAATAAAAGTATTCCTGAAGAAGGAAAACAAAAATTAAGAGAATGTAATTTAGGAATACGTAATCCAAAATGTAAAAAATATATTTTAATGATAGATAAAGATACAAATGAGATTTTAAATAAATTTGGAAGCACTAGAGAAGCAGCGAGGTTTTTAGGAAATGAAAATAAATACAGAAGTATTGCATACTGCTTATCTGGAAAAATAAAAACATCTCAAGGGTATTTTTGGAAATATGAAGAATAACTGAAGCTGTAGAGACTATCTCCTAAGTCTTATGGGCAGGAGAGTAGGGCTACTATTGATACGTAGCGACGTTTTAGGAAACGAAGCGTCTTAAATGCCGAAATGGTATCCTATGTTTATGCATAGTAAAAGATAGTCCACAAATGGGAAAGAATTTGACACTTACAAGGTTGGTACAGTCACTAATTCCTGCTCCACCATGCACAAGATTCACGCAAAGGAATTCACGCTGGAGGATTTCTCGTGTGAGCATTTACTAAATCATGCCGAAACTTATAATGGCTATGTCCCAATAGCAATTTTAAAAAGCGTTATTGGCGCGTTAAACGAATTTCGTGAATTATACCTGAAAACGAAAAATAAAGCCTACTGGTGGCAGCTTATCCAACTTCTCCCTTCGTCCTACAACCAGCGGCGCACTGTAATGCTGAATTATGAAGTTCTTACCAACATTTACCACGCACGAAAAAACCATAAACTTGATGAATGGATTACCTTCTGTAATTGGGTTGAAACCCTCCCCTATGCAAAAGAACTAATTATTGGAGAAGAAAAATGATGCATATTTTAATGCCAGAATATTGGGCCGCGCCGGATGATTATGGCGATTTAATTTATTTTAAAGATTATCTGCCTGTTGCTTGTGATGAATTTATTTGTACGTCTTACTTTGAAATTAATTTCAAACTTTATATTGGGCCAGATTATCCAACTGAATTTATTAAACGCCTAGATGGCGCGACTCTTTGGAGAAAGAAAAGTCGTGATGCAGAGGAAGAAGAAATTGGGAAAATTTATTCTATTTCAATTGAAGTCTCTTATGAACTTGACCTGATAAATGATAAGAAATCTCCTGTTGGCCGCTATTATAATATTAGTTTAAAAGGAGATATTAAAAGTGAAGACTATTAAAGTTTTTGGATTTCAACAAACTGCGCCGAATCAATTTACTTTTACCAGGCAGGAGTTGGAAAAACTTCTAAATAAAGTATATTCTGAAGGCTACGAAGAAGGATATCTCTCTTTAACAACTAATGCCGCACACACATCAGATTGGAGGACAACGGGTACAGGTGTCCCTTATCCAAATCAATTAAATTTCTAATCCCACAATTGATTGGGCAAAAACTAACTTAACAAATGGAGATGTAAAATGAGAGTATTAGAAGAAACTAAAAAGTATCGTGTTGATACTGAAGACGAAGCAATCGCGGCCATTCAACTTTTCCGTGATAAAGCGGACCAAAATGGCTATGTTGTGAGCAAATCCACCTATCAAAAGAAGGAAAAGAAGGCCAAAGGCGAAATCTTAGATAGCGGCTATCTTGTTTCCATTACAATGGTTTATGCTCGTTTCTGGGATTTGGGAGACTAACGGGATGGATTTTTATTTGAAAACGACTTCTGTTTATCGTTTCGTTAATGACGATACTGATGAAGTAATCGGGATGATTACCGATGTAAAAAAAGACCATCGCGAATATTTTTTTTGGGATAAGCATCTCCATAGACGGTCTTACGTTGAATATACGATTGATTTTAGAGGGATGCCACTGGATACTTTTCCCTTTCCCTGTGAAAGAGTCAGGTTGGAAATTGAAAGATTTGGCAAAACACAAGATAATGATGATTATATAAAGACTGTTAAAGTCGGAATTATTGATGAAATGCGGTTAATTTCAGAAATTACTGACGATGATACTTTTACAATTCATCAATTAAAAATTAAATGTTTTACTAATAAAATTAGGGAGACTGAAAATGGACGAAAAGATTTATGATATTATAAATATCGTGCCGCAACAAGACCTAAAAAAAGCTTTCACTGAATTGCTAGAGCTACCAGACGATCAATTCCTGGTCTTAAAACCTGTTATTATGGAAAGCCTCTATAAGGTATATAATACTTTAGAAAGTAAAATGTTCCTTTACCAAGGAATGAAAGCTGGCGGCATTTCAATTGAAGAGTATAACAAAGCTTCCAAAACGCTTGTTGATGAAATTAAAAAGCAGGAAACTCTTTCTCAGGTTAAAAAAGATTTTCTAATTCAAATTTTTAGCTTGGTTCAAACCGCAGTTAATGAGTGCGAAGAAGCCTCCAAAGAACTGATTCCTATCCCGATTGAATTATGTCATTCTAATGCAAAAATCCCCACTTATGCACATGAAACAGATGGCGGTGCAGATGTATATGCTGTAGAAGATATTACATTGCGGCCCGGTGAACAAACTATTGTTAAGACTGGTCTAAAGATTGCTTGTCCGCCCGGTTATGCAGTTCTTGTCCATCCGAGGTCTGGTCTTTCTGCCAAAACAAAAATGAGAGTTTGCAACGCAATTGGGCTTATAGACAGTGATTATCGGTCAGAGGTCGGAGTTATCATTGAAAATAATGAAGCGCCCATTAAAGACCTAACTTACGACTTTGACGAAAATCATCGCCCTGTTCTAACTTCCATTCTACATGGTGCCGACCTTCATATCACAAAAGGAGAGCGATTCGCGCAATTGCGGCTTGTAAAAGTCCCCCATATGATATTCCATCAAGTAGACAGTATTGATAACGTTAAAGGAAATAGAGGTGGCGGTTTCGGCTCTACTGACTAACCATGGCTAGAATTTAGTTATCTGACATTAAAGAAATTTGCGCGACTGATGATTGGGAGGTCATCTCCACTTCCTACAAAAACCTAAATGATCCAATGGAATTTAAATGCGCTTGCGGCCATTTAGTGGTCGCGCCATGGAAAAAAATTCGTGAAAAACGGCGCTGTCCAATTTGTGCAAAGAATGTATTCGTAGAATAGGACGAAGCGGTGATTCCAAAGTTAAGGGGCGCTTTCCGCATTTTAGCATTAGATTAGGCCACCAAACGCAGCGGCTATGCCATTTTTGATAATGGAAAGCTAATAAAATTTGGAGTTTTTGATGCTGAAAAGTTTGGGGCCGAAGTCGCACGCATTAGCGCAGTACGGCATTGGCTCATCAATATGATTGAAAATTGGAAAATAGATTATATTGGATTAGAAGGCATTTAGTTAGAAAAGAATTTTGGAGTTGAAGTATTTGCTTCATTGGCACGACTTCAAGGAACTCTTATAAATACTATATTTGAAGCAGGATTGCCGCATTTGGTTTGTCATACCGCAACTTGGCGCAATCATTGCGGAGTAAAAGGTGCGAGTCGTGCTGACCGCAAAACCTCAATGCGGCGCATTGCAAAGGAACTCTATGGAGTAAATGTGAGTGATGATGAAAGCGATGCTATTGGTATTGGTCTTTACACAGTAGCAATGGCGCGCCCTCACAGAGAAGTTGTAAGTTGGGAATGAAAAAAGAGGGGAGTTAAACTCCCCTCAAATGGTCAGCTCCATTTCTGGATTCTACGAATTAAATCCTCTTGCCAGTTTTCTAAATGGTCGGCGACTGTTTCACAAAGGCACATTCCGTCTTTGTCCTTCTGACAAATGTCCTCAAACATTTTAAAAGAAGTTGGAAAATCTGTCTCCACCCTGGTTTTAGCAGAAATCACAAGATATTTAACCAGTTCTTCATGGTCTTTATCATCTTTCATGTGATGCGCCCAATCTAGCCACATTTCAGCGTCTTTGAGGTCATCACTCATTTTCTTATAGAGAGCTTTATGGGCTGTCATTGGCACACCTTCTTAACAACAATTTCAACATTAGTAAAATCAGCCGCAATACCGTTGTTTAATACAGAAAGAACAGTCGTATTATCAACGGCGCAGCAAGAAGCAAGAACCTTCACCGCAGTAGTAAAACTCAGGCTAACGGGTGTATTGGCCGCCGCAGATAGTGCGGATGCGTTACCTGCGGGCACCGCTGTTCCATTATTAGCAAGCTGTACAATAATGGGATCGGTTCCAGAAGTTGTTGCGGTTGCAGTTCCAGAAAAAGACACAATGTAATAGCCGGGGCAATTCAAAGTAATTGAAGAGCTGCCTGCGCTATGAGAGATACATTTGCACGTTCTATAGCGATTCGTGTTGAAGGGAATCGGATTTCCGGCACTTATAGATTGAGAAGTATTTGTGTAAGCGTTTAACATCTTAGTTTCCTCCTTTCAAAGAGGGCTTAGTTGTTAAAGCCGCACCCGCCGCAAGTGCCACCGTTTTGAGAAACATAGGGAGAACAAGTTATATATGCAGGCTTGCTTACAGGACGAATTGCTTCAACAATCTGAGCAGTTTGAGACTGTTGAGAAAGCTTGTATTCAGCAGCAAGCAGATCACGATCACGGGCGGCCAGTTTATCGCGCAGGTCTTGCACAGTATTCTGATTGATTAGAGCGCGAGTTAGATCGCCTTCAGTACGAATAGTATTTGTGATTTCACAAGTGTTCTTGTAAGCTTCGGCACCAAGCCGAGTAATCGCATCAAGCTGTTTGCAGCAACATTCTTGCTGTGCAAACCGATTTTCAGTTAAATTATTCCCGACATTAGCGAAACCAGCGTTCATAGCTGTTTGAAGTGCGTAAACATTGTTTAGATTGTCATAGCGCACGTTGCCAAAATTTTCCTTCATACTACCGTTTAGATTACAAATGGAATCTAGGATAGAACGCTGATTACCGAGAATATCCTGGCGGCCGAGGCCGTCAAAAAGTTCGGCCTAAGTCAGAGATTCTTGCGCAGCTAGGTTGCCGCGGCCAAAGCCATTGTTCCCAAACATCCACATCCAAACTAAGTAAATAAAGGGGTTGTCCATCCAGTCGTTGCGGTCATCGTCACGATCTCTGGTTAGGGCAAGGATATCACCAGCACTGAGTCCTTCGTTCATCATCATAATGAACCTCTCCGGGTTTAGGAGGATTGTAGGGAGCTGTTTGGAAAACCAATAAAGAAGGCTATCCATTTTGAATACACTTCAGATACAATAAATTCTCACTCGGACAAAGTGCAGCTGTCATAGCTTGACCCGCTGGCACATTTGAAATTTCCATTGAATTGTTTAAAACATAAAAGCTGCCTTGCGGCTGTGGGAACTAGAATTGACTAGAGGACGGCGCGCCGTTAAAATTAAAGTTATTTGCCACTCATTATACCTCCTATTCATTTCCTCTATATAAAAGTGAAGATTGTAAGAAGCTTCTATTACAAAAAATTATAGGTTCCATAATAATTCACAAAGTTCACAGAAAGTACATAAAAAAAACGCCTAGACAAATTATGCCTAGGCGTTTTCATTAAATAGAAACTATAGAAAATATATCAGCATCAGTAATTGCTGAAATGCCATTTTCATCAGATTCATCCTTTGACCAGCGCGCCACTTCAAAGATTTTGTCCTCATTGCCGCGATAATAAAGAGTTTCATTATCTTTAGCAATCCCCATCTCATAATTTAAGAGATCTGTTGCAGTTGGCGCGTTCTATCCACGACGAATCTGGAAACGATTTATTTTATCAGCCATTGAGTTCAGTTGTGAAAGGAATTAAAGATTCCAATTCAGAGGGAGTAATTTCACCCCACCCATCAAGATCTTCCAAAGTTAATTGAGAGATCGGATCATCAATTTTTTGAGAGGCAAGAACCTGTACCCGATTAGAGAATTGTTCCATTGAGTCCTTTTTCAAAGCAAAGCCTTCACCAGTTTTTACAGGCTGTCCATTTTCATCTTTTTCTACAAACTCGTTTAAAATGACAGCCATTTGCTCTTGATAAAAGTGATAATCATCTCTGTACTGGGACGCAATTTTAGCGAACTTATAAGCAATCCTAATAGGCATCTTAATGGTTTTTAATTTTTTGTAAAAATTGAAAAACGCATCAACATTAGATAAGGTCATCTTTAATTCCTCCTTTTAACTCCTTTATAAAATAAGTATATCATAATTTTAAGGAAAATGCAAATTTTTACCAAGCGCCGCCATCAATTATGAAATTATCCAAATACACAGCTTCACCAATTGCGGCAATTGTATCTTTTGTATTATTTTTAGCAATTTCAAGAAGATGCGTGGCAACTGAGGCATTTTCTGAGAAATCAACGACATTGATTCCTAACCGGTTTTTTCCATATCTAAGGAGAGGAACAATGTTGTAAATGGAAATCCAGTTAGAGTAGAAGGCCTTCTCCAATGAAGTCGCACCCGTCGCAGAAATTGGCTGCTAAGTTCCAATTAATGCATAGGGAGATGCTGAAAGCACAGCCAGCCGAACGAAAAGGGAAGTTTTGCCTTCAGGGAAGTTAGCGATCACTTCTAGCGGAAAACTCGCAAAGTCATTCGTGCTACAAGATAATAATAACGGGGTTGAAAGCAAATTCTTGATTTCATTCCCTTCCTAATATTGAAGCTGTAGTTTAACTTCTCCACTATTAAAATCTTCATAAGTTGACATTCCAGCACCGCCATAGTCAGAGAACTAAGAAGTCATCTTCCAGCTATTTTGAGAAGAATCGGTAGTTGATGGTCCGTATGACGGATAAGTAATTTGAACTTGTCCAGCTGTCGCGCGCCGCAACTAATAAGTATCTCCGACCAGTACATTATTTGTTAAGGCAGTATCTCTGCCGACTACACTAAACCTAAATTGGCAATCTCTATCTTCAAACTGCTCTTTTATTGTATAGGAAATAGTATCATTGACCGTTCCATTTTTAGTAACAATATCTTTATCAGCAAAAGATAACGTGCTCCATTCCTTTCCATCCCATTGTTCAGTAGCTTTTTTCCCCCTGTATTGAAGATTTACTCGCACAATTTGAATGTTTGGCCCAGTGATTGAATATTGGAAAGTTAAAACTTCACCTTCGTAAAGTTTGGAATTTTGAACCAAGGCCGCAGTCCCATCTGCAATTCTAATTGCAATGGGAGATGCTGTTAATTGCGTTAGCTCAGTAAAGTCTAAAATAATGGATTGTGAAACAGTAAAAGATTCTTCAAAAAGGGTTTTAAACGTTGCAAAGAAAGTAGCTGAAATAGAAGCGCTGTTAGAAATTTTCTCTGCTAGCTTTGTCAAACTCCAAGTTGAAATCAAATTTGAATCACTGCTGACTTCATGAGAAATTAGCGGCAGCTCATAAGATTCACTTTCGCCAATTTGAATCACAGCAGATAGCGGAGTTTTCCCTAAATTTAAAGTTTGGTTTCCATTAACAAAATCTCCATAGGCATAAAATGGGAGAATAATTGCATCCAGTGTAGTTTTAGAATAAGGTTTAATAATGGCGCCTTGTAATGCTTTAATTTCGCTTCCAGTGCTCAAATTCTGACAGCGTACTAAAGTAGCAGTTTCGCTCTTTGTTCTTGTTCCCCACACGGCAGTCATTTGAAAACTAATTTGTTGTGCGTACTCTTCAGGGAGTTTCGCGTCATAAATGCCGTTTACATAAGGAGTAAAATCAGTTCCCGCTTCGCCAATTGAAGTCAGCACGCCTTTCGCGCTTTCAGCCTTCCCCCACTGTAAAGACGCGCCCGGTGCAGTTTGCGAACCGCTAAAAGCCGTATCTCTTGTATAGGAGATAGAAAAATTACGATAGAAATTATTTTCAGTCGTACCTTCAATTGTTTTTAAATCATGGCCATTATAAATCTTCTTAATTTTGGGGAATGGCGCCAAACAATAAATAGAAGAAACAGACCAGTCGCTCCATTCAATACCATCGTAGTAACGTATTCTTCCCTTGTATTGTCGTCCGTTATCGCCAGGGCCAAGTGCTTCTCCCAATGAAACAGTCGCCCCGTTCAAAGTGAGAATGTTATCTTCATTTGGCGCGCTACCAATTCCATCACTATAGAGAATTTCATAGGATATCTCTTCTGCGGTTTTGCCGCTACTGGGCGCAAATGTTAAAGTTGGAATCGGAACGTAAGAATAGGAAGTTGTATTCAATTCTGATTCGTAGGCGGCGCCGCTAATCTATGTTTCAGTTGCAAAAGTCGGCTTCACATTAACGCTAATTGTCTTTTCAACCGGAGTGGAGTATTCCAATCCATCAAAAGCCCAAAACTTATAAGTCGTTTGAGAAGTAATTGATGCACCAGTCCAAGTTGTGCCAGATATAGCGGTTTTTTCTCCACTACCAACCGCATAGAAGAATGTTAAATTTTGTCCATCTTCGTCTGCCCCAGAAATTTGCGCAGAAGGGGTGCCGCCAGTAGAAGGAACTTTATCTTTAAAATTTGAAATGGAGACAATCGGCAGACAGTTCACAGAAAAAGAAATTGTCGCTTCTCCAATGGGAGAATTGTAGCCGCTAACTGCTCCAATTGATTGTACTTTGAAATAAAAAATTGCACCGCGCGCCGCATCATTCGCCACGTTAAAACTCAAAGGTGAACCAACTGATTCTTGATAGGAGCTTCCTTCTGTTGGCTCTTTCCCCACCTCATAAAACACTCTATACTTTTGAATTGGAACATTGATTCCAGCAGACGCACCGCTCCAAGAAATTTGAACAGATGCTCCGGGCTTTTGAATAGACTAGCTGACGCTCAAATAAGTAGGGGCAGTGGGGGCAGTGTAGGAGTAATCAAATGACAAAGAAGCGCTTTCAAGAACAATGCTTCCTTTCGCTCTTATATTTGTAAGCCCGATAACAAAATTGACTGCTGTTTCTCCTTGATTACGAATAGCATTTTTCAAAGAAGAAAGCGCCACTGTAATAGTTCCGGCTGTACCAGTAAAAGTTATATGAGAATAACTTGTATAGTCATTTATAAATGAGGTCGCACCGACTGCACAATAGCAAGAAAAAGAGCCACTTCCACTAAAAGTTAAAGCCAATGAGCCATTATCAAATAAGGAAGGATTTAACTCAAATTTTAGCCATTGCGCGAATGATGTCCTTTCGCTGCCAATCCAGCGCCGAGAAGTACAATCACCCGTCCCGCTATATTTTCCAGTTGAGCTATTATAATGACTCTAAGCAGTTGGAGTCCCAACGCTGATGGATGTTCCTGTTTCAAATTCATTTCCAATTTTATTATTGGGAGAACTAAGAATACTTGTTTCCCCACTAGCATAATCATAAACATGATCTGCCATTCGGGTTAAAATTTCGCTCTTGGTCAAAGTATAACCCTGTGCCGCGCTTTTGGCCGCAGCTTGCGCCGCATTTTTCGCCGCAGTCTCAGCCGCGGAGGCAGTCGCAAAGACTGCCCCCGTTGTAGATTGCTTTGCGAAGGTTTGCGCGACTCTTGTCTTGTAGGCCGCAACGTTTTGTAAAGTTGAGCGACTTACTGCATTAATAGTGTGTTGCCACGCCATTTTCGCCTTTTACCTCCTTAATAAACAAAGAGAGAATAACCTTCTTCTTCATCTTTCACATATTCAAGTCTAACATCGTCTTGCGTACCAAAACGCACATCTCTATCAAACCAAGTTTGCAATGCTTTTCCATGAATTAAATCTTTTTCAATTAAGAGCTTTTCATAGAGGGCCAGCTAGTCTTTGCTAAAAACAATAGTCGTACCAGTTTCGCTTTCGCTAGTTTCAAAAGACAATGTTTTTTGCTCTATCTTTAAGTGCCCTTCGTCATCAGTAGTTTTGAAAACCTTGCCAGTAAACTGAACCCCTCCGCTTGCATTTTGAAGAAGTTTGATAAAAGGTTCTCTAGTTGAAGAATAAGATTCTTCGTAAAGACCGCTGGATGCAATTGCCAATGTATTCTTATATTTTTCGCTATCGGGCACTAAATAGTAGTAAACAGTTCCGGGCGATGGCGCAGTATCGGTTGTTTCTCGGTAAACGCCATCTACTTCATCATACTCATAGTAAATGGTGCCAGAAGAGAAGGTTGTCCCAGTAAATTGACGATAATCACCCTTATGAATCCACTCTCTAAACTATACACCATTTGCTTTTTCTGCGGTATCATAAATGATTAAGGAAGGTTCTCCCTACTTACCCGCGCCATCAATTATGGCAGAACTAATCTTCGCACCTTCAATTGTAGAATTAACAATAATGCCATTAGCGAAAGTTCCCTTTGTAGCGTAAATGTAACCTTCACGAGTTACAATAAATGGAGATTGCTGAATGGCTAAGTCTGTTAGCCCTTGCGCACCAGCCCACATAATGATACGATCTTCTGGGTGGTCATCCTCCTTTTGATAAAGTGGAATATTACTTTTACTGTCAAAACCTGCGGAAATATCATCATTGCCGCCAGAAGTAATTAACCGACCATTTAGATAAACATTATCAGCGTATAAGCCGTATCCCATGCCCGCTAATGCGGGAATTTCGCCAGAAGATGCACCGAGGTCGCCCAAAATCAATCTTTTAACCGTATTCCACTAATTATTTTCTAAATCATAGGAAAGCTAACTCATTGACAAGGCGCGCGTTGCTAAGAAACTGCCGACACCGCTAGTTGCATCTTCACTATTAACACCAATGATATTGTTCTTAGAAGAGCCTCCTAAATAAATCATTGTATCTATAGCATCGGCGGCAGTAGACATCAATGCGCTGTCCATTTTTACTTTAATAGTACGTACTTGTCCGCCAACTTGAGCTGGATCTTCGGTCACATAACCTTTAACTTTCTGCGTTGTGCCACCTGAAGTTATTTGAAGCAAAATGGCTTCACCCTTTTCTGGATAAGCAATTTTCCGGAAATCATCGTCATTGATAGTAATTTCATAGACATTATTCCCTTGGCCAGAGATTGAAATTTCTCTGGTGGACGGACGGAAAATAAAGGAGCCGCCCATTGCCTAAGTTTTTAATGCCTTAAAGACCTGAGTAATGATGGTAGTTGCATTTATAGTAGAGGCTTCAATGTTACCATTAAAGTAGGCATTGCGGAATTGTGCCATATCCTTGGACAGCCGCCAATAATATTGAGTTGGGGTAGTGCCTGGAATTGGTTCACTCTACATTACGCACTCATTTTGAACGGTAATAACACCATTTTGAGAGACAATAAAGTTCGGCTACTTGACTCCTTCTGCATTAGTTCCATAAGCGACAATAGCATCGCCGCTGTGTTTTGCTGGATTATAAAGATAGAGGTCGCCAAGCCGAATCATATCTTCAACTGTTGCACCTTCACCTAGCGCAATGTTTTTGACTTCAATGCGACTTTCGCCCGTCTCAGAATTGGAAATTAGACGAAGATTTCTATCCTTTGAGACAATTGAATTATTAGTAATCTCAAAACCGCCAATAGTACCCTCAGACGATGTAATTTTACCAGAAAAATCGCCATTAACACCAGATAGAGTACCACCAGAAATTAAACTACCAGAAATCCGAAGGGTTCCATCTAAGTTAGAGTAAGAAAGGCTCGTTGTCACATTGCCCGATTCATCGGTATGGCGGATGTTGAAGTCACCATTTGTAATGGTTAGACCGTTGGCAGTAAATTGGAATCCTGCCTTTTGAATGGCAGCAAACAACCCATCAGCTTCTAATGATAGCCGCGCCATGTCATCATTTAGACCCGTCTTAACGCTTATCCATTTTAGACATTCCTAATATTTTCCATCTGTAGTAAGGTCAGCTGCAATTTTAATTGCACAGCTATCCGCACTATTTAGCGCATTAATAAAACTCCGGAGTGCTAAATAAGAAGAAACACTGGCCGCCAATACATCTCTGTACAATTTACCAATATGAAAGTAGTAAACTGTTCCTTCACCCTTTTGAATGGTGGAAGTTTCATCATCTGAATTGCAGTTAATATAATCCCATGCTTTATCGCCAAGAGCGTCTACGATAGAGGTCGCGCCATATGACAAATCTATATCGTACTAATCTGTTAAGAAATAAGATTCAGGCGTTTTAATATAATAAGTTTGCGCGGGGTCATAACTTGCAGATCCAGAAACGGGAACATAAACATCGCCATTTTTAATATAATAAACAATGCCTGACAAAAACGCGGGATTTTCATCATCAAAATCAGCTTCTTCATACTTTGAAGAGACACGACCGTCGCGCAACTGGATAGCAAGGACAGAAGGAGAAAATTTATAAGTAATTTCTCCATTATCACTAACGGAAGAAGAGAACTTCAAAATTTCTTCTTGTCCTGTAATCACCATAAATTGATTAGCGTCTTGACCAGCTTCACCCTGTTCACCCGCAATGCGAATTGGATCAGTCCATGTTGCGCCATCATCATAGGAGAAGCGCGCCCACTTATCTCCGTTTTGAAAAATGTCATGCCAGCTTGTAGAATCGGTACTGTACTGAGCTTTTACTGCGGGCGCGTTTTCACCCGGTTTCCCATCTGCGCCTTTAATTTCAGTCCACTCATAATCTTCTTTTGCCGCTGGTGCCGTTACACTATTTCCACTATAAACGCCAATATATTTAGTTTCTTGAGTGGGAGAAGGAGTAAAATTAGAACCATCAGCGTTAGCACTATAACGGATGTGAACATAAGCACTTGCACCAGCCTGACCGGGTTCGCCATTCTCAACCATTTTAAGCGATATGGTGTCTGAATAGGTCTTGCCATTTGCACTAACTTCTGCCTTCAAATAGCACAGGCCATTCTGGAATAACGTCGCGGCTGTTGCAAAAGAAATTGAGAAAGTCTCACCTGTAGTGCCTGTACTAGAAAATTCAGGAGTTGAACCTAAATACCAAGTTGGAGTTGACGCACCTTCTATAGAGGTTTTAATATGGAAGGTTAGTTCATTTGGTTCAACGGATTCTCCATTCTTTTTGAATGTTTCACCTTTCTCTGCTACAATACGAATACCAAGAGTATCGGGGAGAGTCTCAATTGTTAATCCACCAATCTGCCCGCCGGTCGCATAAATTTCGCCATGAATCTCTGCATTTTGCGCAACAATTTTACCGTTTTCGTAAACAATAAAGTTGGGAGATTCATTGCTTCCACCAGCGACAAAAACGCGGTTTCCATTCACATCGCCTGCAACAGTACCAAGATTGCCGATTGCAACTTTGGAGTCAGTAGAGCCATCTCCAATTTTTAAAGCATTTTTTAACCAGAGATTACCATCGCTGCCTGTTTCCATTGCAATCGCGCCATCGCTATTGCGAATTTGAAGACCATAGTAATTTCCAGCCTCATCTAACCTTCCTAAAATAACACGATCAGTTAGCGCGCCGCTATCATTTTTTTGTTTTGCAAGAATTTGATTTTTTTCAGAATTAATTTCAATGGAGCCATTACCAAGACTGTTCTTTAGCAAAAAGCCTTTCCAAGTCAAAGCAAAACGAGTCGCATCATTATTCCAAATTGCGTCTTCGCTGGTAAAAATAATATTGGGCTAATCTTCTTTAGCTTCAAAATTGGAAACACCATATAGACCAAACTGGTCATGACGAATGAATTTATTAAGCCAAAGATTTCCATTTTGTAACCAATAAGCAGTAATACCATTGGCATCCCATCTATATTGCGGCATCCCGCCATTTAAAATGGTAATATTATCTGCGTTGATGTTGCCTGCGGTTAAATTCTCGGTTGAAACACCAGTGCCACGCACACCAGTTCTCCAAGTAATGCCGCCATCAATTGATAGCAAAATGCCCATTGAACAAATTTTTACCATTTCATTGGGATTGTTCTGATTGATGAGAGTAATGCCAGTTGCATCTTGGATTACAGTTTCATTCTGCGCGGCCTGAATGATATTTTCATTGCGCGCGAAAGCTGTCTACAGTGTTTCGTATTTGAGAGTGCCGTCAGAATTTACAATAGCCGCCGCTTTAGCATAACTACCAGAAGCATATTGTAGGCTTTGAGTGGTGGCAGTAATACGTTGAAACAAATCTTCAAATTGAGTTTTGTAATTTTGAACCTTAAAGCTGTCGTTCTATGGGCTATCAAAGTAAGATGTAATTTCAGCAATGAAAACTTCTTCTTTGTAGGGCGTTTTTACGCCATCAATCGTTTGAAAACCAAAGAAACCGGTATCCTGAACGAAGCAAATGTCGCCTAAATGGAAAACTTTTGCTCTAAATTCTGGAAGAGCGCTTAAACGTAAAACCTAAATATCATAAGAAATTTGCGGCCGTGCGGATGTGTAGGCAATAGAACAAGCATCTAAGTAATAGAGTTCATCATCTACATAATCTTCACTAGACCATACACCTTCTTGAATGTATGAAGAATACTTGTTCCAAAATTCTTTATGCTTAGCGGCAATTTTTTCTTTCAGTTCGTCCTGTTCTTTCTTCCATTTTTCTAATTGGGCCTTTAAGTTTTTAACACTCTCATCCAGTTTTTCGGCCATTGCCTTAAAACTTTCAACATTTTGAAGAACATCAAAACGAGTTTTAACTAAACTTTGTAGCCGTTGATAGTCAGGATTTTCCTTCGCATATTCCAGCGCTGCGGCAATCGTTGCGGTATTAGACAAGGCCATCATATCAGCTTCTAACTAATTAAGTTGGTCTTGCGCGCTATCTCTGTAATTAGAGTAAGTTGTTAAAAATCCTTCTTGTTTAGTTAATTCAGTTTCTTTCGCCGCAATTCGCTCTGCATTTTCATCATACTTTGTATTCCAACGGTTTAAATAATAATAATATCCAATTGCGTCGGGGGTTGTCATATACAAATCTTTGGTTAACTGTCCAGAAGAAAGTAAACCCTAAGAAATGTAATATCCAAAGTCCAAAACAAACGATTCTCGGCAATAGTTATTATGCGCTCGCGCGATTGTCGCAAAACCATCTTGCGCAAACTCGTTGGAATTTGGTTTTACAATCGTTTTAGAAACTATTTGATCGCTGTTTATAGTACGCTGAATAGTTTTTAAGTCAATACCATAGACAAAGCCAACCCCAGTCCGCTCACCAATTTCCTCTTTAAAGGTAATTGTCTTTTTTGGACAACCATTTTCATCGTACAAAATACGACCAGTATCTTGGTCATGCTCTGTGTTAAAAATAGCCCAACATTCAAAAGTTTCACAAAGGTTTTGAATTAGATTAAATCGGTTAGATTCTTTCCCTGTAATGGTACGAATCTTTTCATAGATGTTATCTGACGTACCATAATAGGGTTCATAATCAGGTTGCTTTTGCGTTCCATTATAGGAGTAAATAATGTCATCGGCGCTGTTATAGTTTTGCGCGGGGTCATAATATTTATAATAAACTTCCCCAATAGACATCATATCCATTTCACCGGGGTTAATGCGCGATGTGGAAAGAAGATAATAAGTTTTGGAAGCTTTTGGAGTTAAATCTTCTGTCTCAATGTAGACGCCACCAATATTCTCATAATAAGTTAATGCGCTATCAAAGCTTGTCAGATTTTCTTGCGCTTCATACTTATTACCTAAAATATAGGGGAAGAATTGAAAACTTTCAATCCAAATCGGCGCTCCGCTTGCTTGGCTTAAAAGCAATCCAAAATTAACTTCACGAATAATTTCAGAACGAGTTATTGCTTTCTAACAAACATACTCTTGTTCAATCCAGTTATCTTGAATAGACTGAGAACCGTTAATCGCAAAGTAATTGCTCCCATCTGGGGTATATGTATAAACTTCAACCCCATCTATTGTAGTTTTTGTCCAACTGTATTTTCCAATGAAGGCCGCAATAGCGCCAGACGTTAAATAATCTCCGGTCGGAGATAAACCATCTTCGGTGGATGCCCGCACGCGATAACGGAAAACCCATTTATCTCCTACTTGGAAACCCTCGGGAATGAAGGAAGAAGAATTTTTAATTCCTCTGTTCAAGTAATTTGTATTGCTCGCAAACCGTAAATGAGAAGTAGCAATATAAGATTGAGATAAGGAAGTTTCCTTTGTCCAATCCGGATAAAGTTTAAATTGAAGCTCTCCGCCACTCCATCCAGTTAAAGAAGCAAAATTCTCGTTATTAACAATTAGGTTATTAACGTAAGTTGGGTCTTTAAATTCAGTTTGAGTATAGCCCCAGTAAGTTTTGCCATCTTTGGTAAAAACATTGACTGTGCGGCCCAGCTTTGAATCTATTAACGTTTTTTGCTTTCGTACTAAGCGATTTGCGCGATATCTGGCCGAAACATTAGTGTCTTTATCAATCTCAAAAAGAAGAGTCGTGCCTTTTTTAGCTTGTAAGTAAGTTTTTTGGACTGAATTTACGGTGCGGATAGTTTCCTCCCACTTGACATCGCTAACTGCAAAGCACTCGCCATTTAAAACTAACTGCTTATTAGTTTCTGTTTTATAAGGCGGTTCTCCAAACCAAAATTGGCAATAATCTTCTCTACCTACTACCACTGAATAGTAAACCAAAATTGCAGAATCAGTAGGAATGGAAGTGCCACTATCTGTAGAGAAAGTGGAAGCCACTTTTACTTCATAAACCGGTTCTTCAATTTTTTGGTCTAAAATTGTATCTGGTCCGCGTTTCCAATCAGTACCTTCTAAAATACGGTCAGCTAATTCGTTAATAGTCCCGGTGTTATTTTGAAGTTCATTGTCAAACTCCAAATTAAAACCATTCTTAGAAAGCTCATTTATAAAGGCATCTTTGCAAATGTAAGAAATGGTATGGTCGCCAGAGTTTTCAACGCAACTCTTTACAAACATATCATACCATTTACTTTTCCAAAGTACCTTAATTTTTCTTTCATTAACTAGAAGCCCGACCCAAGGATTTTTTACCCTTTCGCCTGTCCGGCTATCAATATACTCATAATATAGCTTAAAGGTAAGAGTTGAAGTTCCATTAACATTATTCACTAAGCATGGCTGAATGGCGCGATTTTGAGAAGTCATTGTATTGGAACCGATGATACCAATTTTTTCCTCCTCAAAATGCGCTGGAACTTTATCAGTGGCCGCGACCACGACATCTTCCCAAACGCTAATTTCGTATTTATCTTTTCTCATTTTTACTCCTTAGAAATAGAGATAATCATACTCTATCTTTGCGCTTTGCGCGCCCGTTGATACGAGTTGAATTTCTCCTTCTCCAATTGAAGCATTGGTTGGGATTTTGAAAAAATCGCCGTTGGTTATATAGCGATTATAGAGAGTGCCAGTTTGCTCAAAAGAAGCATCGTAGCCCTCAATTAAGTTAGTTTTAGAATTGACACAAATGTAAATATCGGTTTCGTTTAAAACCTTATTGGAATTAAAATTTAAAACTCCCAACATTTGTTCATTGCCGCTAACTTGTAAGCTTAACTTGGTTAAGTTCTGGAACTGCGCGCGGCTATAAAAAAGTTTGTAATCAGTAGGCAAATCACCTGGATTATAAACTTGTGTGGTAGCACCGGGCGCGTCATAACTACCTTTTGTTGCTTTTAAATTGATAGAAGGCTGCCACTCAGCTAAATTATAAATTTCTTCTGAACTTGCTTCATCTAAATATTTGAAACGGCTGTGCGCAAAGGGATAATAAATAGAGAAACTTAGTTCGCCTTCTCCCTTAAATACTCGTTTCTTTTCATAAACCATTTTATTCTAAGCACTATCCCAGAAGCGGTAAGTTTCATCAAAAGGCAAAAATTTCAAATATGGAGTGCCAATAATTTTTGCCGTCCACGCCTTAAAGGGCAGTTCATCAAACCAGAGTTCTTTTAAAGACCCATCTGGCGCGAATAGCTACTGCATGGCGCGAACTTCTTTTTCTTCAACACAATCAAAAGCAATTGGGAAACTAATTGTCCTTTGCGAATACGTAGTTCCAAAATAGTAAGTTTCATCTCCACCCGGAACGTTTGAAGTAGAGTCCGAGAAGGACGGGAACAGGTTTTGAGTATACCTGTTCCCATCGCTTACACGGACGATTCCGAGAGAAGAAGAATGAACTCCACCAAAAGAGAAACCAATATAGTCGCCCTGTAAATCGGTTTTCATTCCTTTTCCTCCTTTTACTCGTCTCTCTTATAAGTATTAACGCAACCGATTAATGGTGTGAACATTACGATAGGCACTGTCTTCGTAAATTTTCTCTTTGAAGCGATTCCAAAGTTTGTCAACATCATAATCGCTTCCAATGGAATCTACAACAAAGTTCACATCATAGTAATTATCGCCGCCCGCCATTGTCTTTGTGGATACATCACCAGATAACAAGGAAGGAAGAACTTTCGTTAACTTTAAGAAAGCTTCAGTTTGAATGGGATTTAATACATATTCTGGCCTGGAGAGAGTCCCATCTAGCCAAGCCGGACCAGTTTTAGAAGTCAAGCCGCCAGAAGCGAATTTCATGTTGGATTTGTCGCCTTCTAATTTACGGCCACCGCGGCTTTTGCGAATTGCTTCACTATCAAGTAAAGCCTGCTGGTAAGATTGATATTCAAATTTTCTGGCAACTTGAGCATTGGGAGCCTTGATTCTTCCAACTGCAACTGGACCATTTGCTGATCCCTTATATTGAGTCCAATAGGAACCAGAATCATTGGGATTAGAATCAGAACCTCCACCGCCCCCGCCTCTTCCGCCTCTTCTGCCTCTTCTGCTAGAACCGCTATCATTGCTGACAACTTTATCCTTAATTTCGGGGCGGCCTTCGCTAGTATCTGCTTTTTTAGCAACCCAACTCTTTGTTTTGGGGTCATAGGAAAGAGCATAAATTCCACCATTGGCATCTTGCCATTTGCCGTTAGAATAGGTTAACTCTCCCATGTTAGTTTGAAGAGTATTGCCTTCCTTAGATTCGCGGTCAACCATCCAGTCAGAGAAACCAAGTTGTGCTTGATTGTACTCTTTAATGAGTTCCGCAATCCAGTTCATTTGACCGAACTCACTCATACCCTTAAAAGCATCAGTCCCTTTTAATAGCTCTACCAAAGCAGAATTGTTATTAAAAGTACCATCTTCGTTGAAAGCGCCTTGAATCAGGGTATAAGTTTCTTCCCAAAATTCGCCGTTCTTTGCGGCCCAATCAAGTTGAGCCTGCATAATTTCAATTTGACGTTCGCGCTGATCGTTGGCTACATCATTAACTTCATTTAGCCGGTCAAGTTCTTGGTCAATTAAGGTGTCTTGATAATTTTGGCGAGCCTCTTCTAACTCTTTTTGAAGCTGGAGAATTTCAGTCTGATTGGCGCCAGACGTATCACGCTGCAAATAAGCTAAACGAGCTTCTTTGTCTTGAAGGTCTTGTTCAGTTTTGGTGTTGTCCCGAATTTGTCGTTGAAGTTCAATGGAGCGAGAGAGGTCATCCAGAATTTTAGAATTTGTGTCACTGATGGTTGAAGCAAGGTCACTAAAATCATCAATTAAAAGCTGCTGGCGCGCAACAATTGCGTCATAAACTTTTTGTTCAAAATCCAAATATTCAGACTTGCCGCGCTCTTTGATTTCACGCAATTCATCTTCCATGTCGGAGAGAGTATCTTGCGTTTCCTCATATTGTTCAACGAGTTCTTCTAGACGGCCAATATAATCTTCAACTGCCTGGCCCTTCTTGGTGTCAGTAATTTGTTCAAGACCTTCCCAATCAATTGTGATGGTTTGGGTATCAAAGTCATAACGAGCATAGTCCATGACGCCCAAATCTTCATAACGTTTTTCAATGCCATCACTGTTACGATAGGTTTCGCGTCCAATTTTTTCAATTTGTTCGCGGCGGCCTTGCTGTAAACGGGTTTGGAGATTAATTTCCTTCTCCAAATTAGCAATGGTTGAAAGTGTGTTTTTGATTAGGTCTGAGAAAGAAGCATTGCGATCCTCTAGCAAACGGTCATAAGTTTTCTCTAACTTTTCACGGTCGCGCAGAGCTTCGTTGATTTTTTCGGTGAGGTTATAAAGAATGTCATAAGGATTATCCCAAACATCCTTCTTATCTCCACTTCCACCGCCTCCGCCACCTCCACCGGAGGACACATTGCGCGCGCCCATCCCGGCAGAATTGGAAACGTGAGCTGAGTAAGTAGGAAGTTCCACCCCGCCAGGGCCTGTAACAGTGCCTGTTTGAACCCAGGTTAAGTCAAAGCCCACAGCGTTCATGTCGGCTTTTAGCTTTTGAAGTTTTTCCTCAGAAGCGTTGACGCTATTAAAGATATCCGAAACATCCATGTGGCCGGTGATTTGGAACTCTTTATCAGTTGCGCTTCTATCTAATATTGCCTAAAATGCTTTGGAAGTATTCTCGGTTTGTTCTAAAGCGGGTTGTAATTTTTTAAGAAGGTTCTGCCTAATGCGCTCCAGAGCATCTTCATTGCCATCTGCCAATTCTTCAAAGTCAGCTAGATTATCTAGAATGAAATCATCATCAATTCCTTTGAAAACTTGTTTGGCTTCTTTAGACACTTCACCTAACGCTTTCTTGTAATCGCCACTTTTTTCGTCGCCTTTCTCTAAGATGTCAATGTTGTTTTTAAGAGCGGTGCTAAATTTACCAAAATGCTCTACAGTATCTCCTGTTTCACGAGAAAGACCTAACATGACATCTGTGGTTTTACTTGCTTCTTCGTTCCAGGCTTTTAGAACATTTTGAGCATCTTCATCTTGATAGACTTGAGCTTTTAACGTTGCAGATCTGCGCGCGACATCTTCTTGGTTGGCTGTGTCTGGCGTTTGAGACAGTAGCGCTTGCGGGGTTTGAGAAACCATATCGCGCGAAGTTGCAGCCTCTAATTGCGCGCCATATTGACCAGCAGTTAACAGAGATATAAAACTCTGGAAAGCAGAGGAAAGAGAATCGCCAGTTAGATTGCTAAAACTAGTTGTTCCAAAAAGAAGGGGAAGAGCATCTTCTGTGATTCCAAAAGCTTCTGCCTATTCTTTCAGCCAATTCTGGCGCGTAGCGTCATCGGTTAAACCTTCCCAAGTAGAAGTTAAGCCTTCCGTTGAGTACTTATTCTGTCCACCTTGTTGAAATTCCCGATAGCGTTTATTAGCCGTTTCTTCAACTGCTGCTTGTTGCTTCAAAGTTTCCAGATTCTGTTGATAAGATTTGTTAGTTACTTCCGCAACATAATCATACAAATCTTGAACTTCACCAATGAAACCATAAGAACCGCTTTCTGTTTGAGCAAAACGCTCTTTCAAATATTGGTCGCCTTCGGTCGTCCCACCAATAGCGTTCGCAATTTTTTGATAATCTTCTGTGGAAAAAGCATTTGTGCCAGACTCTATCGCATCTTTAACTGCTTCTCTTGCATCACGCGCATTGTTTTTTGCACCCTCAAAGTCAAAAGCCCGCTTTTGTGCAATACCGAGCTGGGTTGCAATGCTAGCCAAAGACCCAAAAGCACTAATTACATCGCCTGCCGCGGGCGCAATCCCTTCAATTTCAGAACGAAGATTTTTAACTTGGTTCGGGTCAGTAATATCTAGGCCAGTTAATTTATCAAATAGCTGTTGCTTTTGTTCTTTAGTAAGAGAAGTATTTTCAAGAACAGCAGTATAAGCATCTAAGAAAGCATCTCCAATTTCAGGAGCATAGGAAGCGAAATCAGTGTATTGATTTAGAGCAAGTTGAGCTTCTCCTGCGGAGTATCCTTTGTTGGACATCGTGGTGAGAAATTTTTGTTTTTTTGCAGAGCGAGTGTTACTGCCATACTTAGCTTGTTTGTCTATATCCGCCTACTTATAGATTTCTTCCCAGGTTAGCCTTCCCAAATTTTCCATTTGGTACAAATAACTTCTAAGGAAACTCTCAGCATCGCTGCCAAAAACGTCTTTTAAACCGCTATCTTCTACTAATTGCTTGATTTGGGCTGGATCACCAAGAAGCTTTCCAAACTCTTCGCTATCTTCAGCAGTTAAATCCCCAACTGTCTTAGATAATAGTGAACTGAGTGTAGTGTTTGTTGTACTTTGTCCCAAAAGCTAAGCCATCTATGCCTGTTTCTGAGAGTCACTAGCATCATATTTATAATAATCAGTCTTTGAATAAAGTTTATGAACGCCATATTTTGAAAGCCATTCTTTATCTTCAGATGATGTTCTATAATATTGGGAATTTATTACCTCAGATTGATTCCGGATATCTTTTCGTAAACTATCTAATTCAGCTTCGCTTAGATTCTGCTGAAGTTCTTGCGCCCTGTTTTGATTTTTTCCAGACCCAAAATCAATCATTGGGACACCATTAACGTTTACGACTTGGAATCCTTCTTCTCTCAGAGCATCGGCAGAAGCTTTAACTTCTTGCAGTTTATTATTCCACTCATCAGTGCCGCGCGTTAATTCTTTAAGTTCGTTTAACCTATTTTGATAATTGGATTTTTCACTAACAAAACTATCATAGGCTTCTTGCGCTTTTTTGAAAGAGTCCGCTGCTCGTTCAGCTTGCTTTTCAGGACTATAGTAATCAAAAAGTTTACCAATAGCAATTAGTGCGCCAATTGCTCCAACAACTGCCATGATGGGGGCAATGGCGGGGGCAGCCGCAGGCCCAAGCAAGGATAAAGCGGCAGCTGCTAAAGAAGCAGTTGTTGCAGTTGTACTCAAGGCTTCACTCGTCATTAAGAGAGCCTCGCCCAATTCGCTGGTTTCATCCACTGAAGTGCGAATAGTTTGATTTATAAGACCAAGCCCCGCCCCAGCTAATCCAACAGCTCCCGCGATTTTTTGAGATTTAGAAAGGCCACTTAAAACAGAAGTTCCACCTGCATTTGGATCTTGTTCGTTTCTTTCCGAAAGAAGTGGTACAGTACCAACTCCTCCCGTAGATGTCCCAGTTGCGGAAACAGTAGCGCCTCTCGCGCCATCTTCAAATCCTTGTCTCGCGGCTTGACCCATGGTGTAGCCGCGCATATAGACTTCGGGTGTTTTTCCGGTTAAAGCTGTAACAATTCGTTGGCCAAACCCTTCTCCGGCAGACTATCCTGTATCTACAATTGTAGTTGCAATTGTTTTAAAGAGTTTTGGTAAGAAATTAGCGCCTGCGCGCAATGCGACAAAGGCCAATCCCATTTTAAGAACGGCGCCAGTGGTTGGTCCAAAAACGCCGGTAAGTTTATTAATAATTGTCAGTAGACCAGTTAAAACGTCTACTGCGCCCTTAATTAGGCTGTTTTGCGCAATGCCCATTGTAAACTCATTCCATGCATTGGAGAGTTTATTGAGTTTTGCTTCTAGAGAATCTAAAGTTTTCTCAAACTGCTCATTCGCAGACCCCGCGCTATTATATGCAGCAGAAACTAATTCTTGTGTACGAGAATAGTCTGCTAATAAAGCAAGGAAACGAGATTGCTATCTACTACCCTCATAAGTATGTTACTTATGTTAGACTATATCTTTATTTTAAAAATAACTTCCGCTTCCACTATTGTGTACTCTCTTCCGAGATAGTCGTTGAACTTTCAGCTTTAAAGCTGATTAGCTGCGGATTATAACTTTTTAGAACTTTTTACTATACCTCCGGCATTACCCTTCGCCACAGTGATGAGCTGTTTAGTATTCTAAAAATTTGTTAAGTTCCCGCAATTCAAAAGTTTTATAAGCGACCCGTAGTAAAAAGGTTAAGCCGCTTGAGTTGCTATCTTTACTACCTTTATTTTCATAAAGGAATAGACTATATCACCGAGCTATCTTTCAAACTCGTCCCACTGCTTGGAGACATAATGTCTCTACCTTCAAAGAAGTAATCGTTGAACTTTCAACTTTTTAAAAAAGTTGCTTAGCTGCGGATTGCCCAATTTCTTGCCTTTTTACTGTACAGAGGTCATTAGTCTCTCCCTATAGCATATTACTATCTATAGTTAGTAGCAAGAACTCTAAGGGTTTTCCCGCAATTCAATGGGTTATAGATACTTATTGCAAATATCTTTGTGTTGAAACATCTAACGTATCCCAACGTTCGGCTAGTCTCAACAACACTTGGTCAAGACCCTCTTTGCCAAGTAAGAAATCCTTCATGGAAATCCCAACAGAGCGCAGAGCTTCTTGAATTTTGTTTACATTTATTTCTTGCCCTTCTTCATCAGAACCAAGCAATTGGCCTTCTGAATAGAGCTTTTTGACTTCACTGAAACGCGCCAATACAGTTTTCAGCGATGTACCCTTTTATATTCCACAAAGTTCGCAACACTTTATGCGTTTATAACTTCTTTATGTTTCCATAGAGAATAGACTATATCTTCACCCTTTCAGGTATCTAACCATTTCTTCCGTCATAAGCTTACAGAATACTCTCCTTTACGGAGATAGTCGTTGAATTTGATAAATCTGATAAAATGTCTAAATTTTTTAATTTTCCAGAGTCATTAATAATTTCATAAAGAAGAATATTTTTCTCTTTACAAAAATCACGCTTTTGCTGGTCATGTAATTGCTGAGTTTTAAAATAATTAGGACGAGAGGAATAATGAAATACTTCTCTATAATGTTGCTCACCTTGGACTTCAATCAAAGCAATAATTTGGCCATTTTGAATGATACCAAAATCAAAACTTAATTGTCCTAATTCTTTAAAATGAACCTGCTCTTGATATTCAAATTGACGCTCATCTAACCATTTTCTCATTGCCTTTTCACCTTTAGATCTTCTTTGATCGCATTTCGGGCATCCTCTACATTTAGAGATTAAATTATAATGAGATTGATTAAATATTAAACCGCATTGATTACATCTAAATTGAGATTTCTTACTGTCTACGCCATCAAAAAATAAAATTTGAATATTCTCTTCAAAAGTATTGTCTAATTGTTTTTGTGCGTCCTGGAGAGTAATTCTTAATTTTTGACTTCTTGTATTACATATAGAGCAGGAACAAGGAGATAACGTAGCGGATTGAATACTTTTAGTCAATTCATTTCCACATTTCAGATGTTTTATAATTATATGTAAAGCATCTAGCTATTTAATAAATTGATAATCTCCACTTTCATCACATAACCGTTTTATAAGTTTTACCTTAGATTCATTATTGCCCTCACAACATTTCCAACTTGATATAAATCCTTCTGCGCGAGGTTTACTATGAATTTCCCCACAAATTAAACACTTAATTTGACAAGGTTTTCTCAATGAATCATAAACTAGAACTTCAATTTTTGTATCTGGATATCGTTGATAAAATCTTTGTAAAAAGATTTCTTTTGTTATTTTTCTAGACATTTTATTTCTCCTTTTATCAAATGCGGATTGCCCATTCATATCTCTTTAGGTCTCAAACCATGGAGCATCTCACAACTTCTTTTTATTTTCATAACCATTATAACGCAATTTTTGGAGAAGTCAAATTGTGTGGTGGTATGAGCTTTAGGGGTTTCCCGCTTTTAAGTTAGTTTTATGGGCCTATGTACTATTAAGCCGTTTCAGGCGCTTCTTGCGTCGTTTCAATAATTTGAGTCAAAAATGCCGCAGTCGTCTCAAATTCCATATTAGCGGAATGAGCCAGACTAGCGACCTTGGACATGGCAATACCGATTTGTTCAGTGTCGGCTGCTGTAATTTTCGCAAGTTCAGAATAAACGTCATTAACACGTGCTGCACTTGTTTCATTTACTTCCATGTTGAATCCGCGAAGTATTTACATTCTATGTAGTTCGTTAAGCTACATACGTTCTCTTATGAACTGCTTTATGTTTCCATAAAGATTAGACTATATCTTTTTTCACACCCGTTTCGGTTCACTTGAACCTACATAATAGTCGTTGAGCCTTGAGTCTAAAATGGTTTCAATTTTATCCTCCTTGGCTGCTGATTACCCATTCTTAACACTTAGGCTTTCGCCATATGCCATCTCAAAACTTGTTTCTACTTTCGTTCTTTTATATTTTGAGGATAATATAAAAGCATTTGAGTTTTAGGGGGTTCCAGCAATTAAAGTGTTTTTATGCGACCCTTCGTTTAAGCCGCAGTTAATAACTCGGTTGCGGATGCGTAATCCATTGACGCTATGCGCGCCATTTTCATTGTTTCAACAGAAGCAGCAAGCGCCGCATTAGTATCCAACCCCTATTGATAATATCTCGTGGCAGTTTGATAGGCGCCCAACACAGACGCTCCCAACTAATTCGCCATGTCAGTATATTGAGGAAGTTTCTCCCACATATCACCAACAGAGAAATCAGTTACAACCGCCGTTTCCGTCATTGCCGCATCAAGCTCTTTTACTGCCTGATAAGCGTCACCGATTGCTCTCTTAAAAAGGTTAATGGCATTACCGATTGAAAAGAAAGAAGAAATGCGGCTCGTTAAGGATTCAATTTCTTGCTAAACTCGTTTAAGCTCGTCGCTTTGCTACTCAACTTGCTACAGCGCGCCTTTGATCCTAAGAATTTCTTTCTCAGCTTCTTCGGCGCTGTAGCCCATTTCAGTTAGCCTCTACCGGATGCGCTCAACTGTCGCGCTATCCATTGAAGCAAGTTGTTGTCTTAACTGCTCAAGTCCTTCTCTGCTTTTGTCAATACCTTCTGTATTGATTCCGAGATTTTGAAGTTTTTCAAAAAGCGCGTTAAAGTCAGTATCATTGGAAAGATTAGTAAATTCTTCCTTTATCTTCTAAATATTTTCTTTTGCTTTTGCAATTTTTGCATCTTGCGCGCTTTCAGCACTTTCCTTTTGTTTTCTAGTCGGAGCATTTTCTACTGCTTGATTTAATTCTTCTTGAGCTTTAACTTGGTCTTGAAGAGCCTATGTGGCAGCTTCAATTGCGCCAACATCAGAATCGCTTAAACCAGTGCGATCACCACTCTCAATTCGTTTGGCCGCTACGGATTGAGCGTTCGCTAGCGCCGCATCATATTCAGATTGACGCTATGCGACTGCTTCTGCCGCTTTTCTCTGCTTATACTCTAATTCAAGATAACGTCGCGCCTAATTATCTTTAGAAGTTCTAGCATTGATTTTTTCTTGCGTTCTTTTTGCTTCTTGAAGCTAATTATTATTTACTTGGCGCGACTGCAACCGTTTTAACCGAGCAGTTTCAGCTTCATATGATTCAAAAGTGTCACCGTCTGCAATTTTCTTTTGTCGCTTTAGAGTAGTTACAGATAAACCAGAAGTAGCCATTGCCTTATCGGCTTTTGTTTGAGTGCCTTTCGCAATTGACAGTTTCTTCTTTGCCGCAACAACATCACTATCATCTGCGGCCAACGCCATGGCTTGCAACTTAATTAAGTTTTGTAGTTGCTCTGCGGCAGCTTTTGTTGCTTCGGCTTGAGCATTTAATTCCTAAGTAAAATCGTCTTTTGTTTTTACCGAAGAAAGTTCGCGTCGCTTTTCAATTAACTTTGCGTAATCTTGCCCAGCCTCATAAAGCGCATTTTTCTTATTGCCAGCTTTATTTAACGCAGACTCAAATTCTTTAATCGCCTTGGCGGCGTCTTTGCCATTCTTGCTAAACTCGTCTGGGAATAATCTTTTAGCAAGATTGATGTCCAGCTTGGTAATATCTCCAATTTCATCTTGGATGCGCTTAAAAACTTTAATAACCGATTCGCCAGATTTAATCGCATCTTTTGCGTTGATTGGGTCAACCTAGCCATTTTGAATGTAACTTTGAAAGTCTTTTACTGCTGCCTTGTAATCACCAAAAAGCTTTGTTAGCCCTTTGGCTTTAGTAGAAGTGGGGTCAACCTTCAAACTTGATAGCTTTTGCTAAAAGTCTGAAACAACCTTATCCATCCCTTTCAAGGACGCGGCCACTTCTGCGGTAATGGTAATTTTTCTATTTATATTACCACCAGCCATTCACTTTTACCTCCATAAAAAAATCAGCACTAACACCGAGATGCCAATGCTGATACTATCTTAAATATTGCCGTTCAAGAATATCGTCTCCGCAACACAAGAATTTCCTCTTGAACCCACTGGGATGCCGATAGTCGCAAAATTAGCCACAACTGGACTTGCGCTATCACCCAGCTTTATAGATAAATCAGACATCAGCTTCATTTTCGGAATCCTGATTAGAACTGTCTCAAATTCACCTGTCTTATCATCCTATATTCGCGTTTTAGCTTCAAGACTAAAAAATCCTTTCAACAAGCGGTCGCCAATTTTAACAATGCGCCCTCCGTCTTGAAACTCCCATTCATAAGCCGCTACTACATTTGTGAAGGGCAATTCTGTTGTTAGAACTTCCTCCTCTTGTGTAAACGACAATTTCTCTCCTGTCTCCTTATTGTATAGGAAAAGACTACGAACTGGCACATGAGTCAGCTCAATTTGGCCATTTTCGTCTGTCTCCTTCTCTTCCTACAATGTTGCGTAAATGGGTTCCTCTTTTTCTCCAATATCAACAACTTTTGAATTAGAAAGAAGTGCCCACTGAGTTTTAGAGAAAACACCTGCACTGAAAAGAAAACGTATGTCGTGGGTAGTGTCCCAGAACACTCGTCCACGATTATCCCACCCACCGCGCGCGGCAACGTGAGTTTTATCTTCTTGCAAAGATGCAATTTGAACTCGGTCAAAACTCATGAGAATTTCGCCCGGTTCAATTTTCCGGTTTCCTAACTCCATAGAATAAGTAGCTTTAAAATAGACATCATACAATTCCTTGAAAGAGAATAAGTCCATTTATCTACCTCCAAAAATTCAAAAAGCGGAGATAGGATTTCTCCTACCTCCGCCGCAGTTTTATTATATATCGTACTTTACGAGACGTAGCATCTCACCAGTCTTGGGCCGGAGTACCTTCATGTTCATGTCAAACCTATTTCTTACGAAAGTTCGTTAAACTTTCTCTTTAGCTTTCACTAAAGGTGAGACTATATCATTCAGCTATTATACTGAGTTGCCGTTTCGCGCGACTTCGCACTACAAATTAGTCGTTGAACTGTTTGCCGCTTGGCAAATTAGCTGCTGATTATCCAATCTAAATAATTTTCAAACCCTCACGCTTGAAATTGCTTTCTACGTTGTGGTTTATTTAGCTCTAAGGAGTTTCCAGCAATTAAGCAACTTTTACTTCCGCATTTGACAAGTTTACGGAAGGATCACCTTCAGCCTCCATACTTAAGGTGACTTCGGATAGCATCTTGGCTTTGGGGATCTGAACTTGGAAGACATTTCCTATTTGGCACAGCGCGCTATTTCTGTGCCCTTAAAAAGCTCATACTTTCATATGAGATTAGACTATATCTTCACCCTTTGATAAGGGGCGCAACTTTTCAAGATGGCTTCATCTTTACATCTTACGATTAGTCGTTGAGCTTTGAAAGATTATAATAATCAAAATCTAATTTCCTATAATCCTCCATAGCGGCTGGTTCTCCATTGTACCATCTAACTAATTTTTAAAACTATCGCGCTTGTTGTGTCCAACTACGCTGTAGTTTAGTTAGCTTTAGGAATTTCCAGCATTTAATTGCGTTTAAGCAAGCGGCTTACGCCGCAAGTGAGCTATTCCTAGTTAACTCATCTTCCCCAGTGTCCTCGGAACGTGCGTAGGTCAATTTTATTATCGCTTCTCAAACTTCTTTATGTTTCCATAAAGTTTAGACTATATCTTCATCTCATTTTTAAATGAGCGGTTGGCGCTAACCTCAGAGATTTTAGAGGTATTTAGTCGTTGAACCTTCCCCTGTTCGGGGCTTGGCTGCTGATTGTCCAATTCTTACTATTTTTAACAATCGCGCCTGGGCATTTTTCATCCCTTCACTGTTGTTGTAAGACTCTAAGGAGTTTCCAGCAATTCACCAACTTTTTTACTACAACTCGCGCTGTAGGGCGACTACCTACTGTGTTAATCGCCAGTCACATAATACGTTCCGCTAAATGTATCCGGATTAATCTTAATGGTCATGACGTCCTTGGCTTCAACTTCAAAGGTAACGAAGGCAGAAGTTGCCTTGTTGAACTGTTGTTCCTTTTCACCGGTGGCGGTGTAGTAAACAGCAGATTCAGGCACTGTAACGTCCTTCGTGCCATGCTTCAAAGTAGTAGGCGCGGCATCATATAGACCAAAGATGTTCCAAGTGCGAAGAATCTTGCCAGTGGCAGTGATACTATCAGTACCAAAGTTCTGGTCGCCGAACATAACAGCCATAGACTTCGCAGAGAACAGAGCATCTTGTAGATTTAGAGTAATTTCTTTACCAAAGTCCCAAATAATCAACTCGGGGTTCATTTACATTCCACGAAAGTCGTTAATTTCCGTGCGCCTTTATTAAAAGGCTGCTTTACGTTTCCGTAAAGATTAGACCATATCTTCACCTTTCAAAATTAAAAGGGCCTCCCGTTCTGCGCGACTTCGCGCACGATGGTCGTTGAACTTTTAACCGTTCTGGTCACTTAGCTGCTGATTGTCCATTAACATTTCATTCGTTATTAAACTTTCATAGCTCATCCCTGAACTATTGTAGTGAATGAATTTTAGGATGTTCCAGCAATTAGAGAGGTTTTACAAGAGCTATCCCGATGTTAACCCTTGCCGCCACGAGCAGATACATTATCAGCAGTCTGCTCAACGGTGCTGATTTTTAGAGAATCTAAGTAAAGAACAGGCTCCATAGGGTCGCCAACCTTTAGCGTTGCCGCGGGGTTAGCTTGCACTGCCGCTTCTACATCAGCAGAACCGGCGATACGATAGAAGGTTACGTCACAAACTTCTTTTATCTTTAACTTTCACTAGTTTCCCAAACTAGTCGCTTTCGCTGCTTATGATTTCTCATAAGAAAAGACTATATCTTCATCCTCATGGATGTCTCGCGCAGTCTCATTGGGTTTTCATGAGAACTTAGTCGTTGAACCTTTTACGCAAAGCGCAACTTGGCTGCTGATTTCCCAATCCGAGCAATTTTTTTGCGATTCGCGCCTGACCTTGCGGCCTACGCTGTAGCTTGTCGGCTCTAAGGGGTTCCCAGCAATTCACGAGATTTGTCAATTGGAATTACTTCCAAAGGCGGCAAAAAGATTTACCGTATCTGTCTAGGATATTTGCCATTTATTCAATGACCTCCCGTTCTTTTATTCTATATTTCTAATCCAGTCTTTTGGTTTAATTTTTTTACTATCACCGCCAGCCAATAAAGTGCTAATATCAGTTTCATACTTACGTTTCTCTTGATAATAGCGAATTAAAGGCGCCATAGCGGCGTAGCTTATCTCTCCAACTGTAAGTGGATTTAAACCTAAATCCATACAACAAAGTGAAACAAGACTCGCAGAAAAATTTAGCGGTTCTCCGTTTCCTTGCTTATTTTTTTTTGCAATTCTATCACGATAGCGCGCCAGCTTCTTCATGCGCGTTTTACGCGGGTCTTCATTCGGTTCCGGCACATAGGGTTCAAAGATATCCTGTCCCAATGACAGTCGCACCAAATTCTAAAAGTCATTAAAATTTTCTTCTTTTAAAAACCGAAGCTATTCAACGCTACCTTTCTTTAATTCTTCGTCTAACTCTCCAATTAAAATTGCTTTTGAGTCATAAACAAATGTAATAGGTTCATGAATGAAGAATTTAAAAGCATCTTCCATTATGGTTAAATTTTGCGCCCCCATTAAAGAGAAACCCAAAATTGTTTCCAATGGAGTCGGCGGCTCACCTTCAATTTTCTTTTTCTTATAAAGATCCTCTAGATCGTCTTGACTTCTGGTTAAAAAATCTCGGAAAAAGCCAAAGCGAGGTTCGCGCGCAACCTCTCTAATTGATGGAGGGTAAACAACACAAAGTTCTTCGGCCATATGAAGAGGCTCTTTTAAGAAAGCTCTCTCGTCAACCATTAATTATAAAGGTCAAACCAAAAATTCATTTCATAGCATGACATTTCTTCGGTTTGAAAGTTAATTTGGAAATCGCCGCCGCTAATCTTCCCTAAACCTTCAATATGTTTGCCGCACAATGATTTTTTAATTTCACCCATTATGGCGAACGGGCGCAAATTTTGGTCTTTAATGAACCAGTTAGTTAAGGGCACAAAAACTTCAATATCCATTCTATAGCCCTAAAACTCATTATTAGTTGTGTTAGTAATTCCTTGCACGATCCTTAAAGACACAACACTTTGAGATGTCTCATACGGGCCAACTCGCGGCACAATCTTAATTAACTTCTCATTAATGTGGCGCGAAATATCAACCGGCGCAAGGTCAGGCTTTGAAAGGGGATCCATATCGGTATAAAACAAAAGCTTTAAAAGATTTTGGTTTGCATTTAATCTCTTTACAATCTTTTGTAAATTAATGCCCATATCTTGAAGATCACGAACGGCCATTATTTGTTCCCCCTATCAATCCAGAAGAAATTTTCTTCTTTGTCTTCGTCCTGTCGCTTGGGAGAATTAGACAAATCATACTCATAAACAGGGTCAACACTTACATATTCAACTCCTTCTGTAGAAGCAATATCAAAACCAGTCACTCTATAGTGACCTTGTAGTGGTTTTTCCCCAATTACAAAATAATCATCTTTCTGGATAAATCCGTTTATAGGCATAATAAAGAAAGAAAGCTTCAAATTCTCGCTATAAATTGTATCCATGCGAGAACGTGAACGTATTTCATCTTTCAACATATTGTTTTCTTGACCATAAAAATATGCCCAACTTTGCTATTCACTACCATCGCGCGCCATCCAAGTTAATAAATGATTCATCTTCAACATAATATAGCGATTATAGCCACTTGCTTGGATTAATTCAGGATAATAAACCATCCATGGAGTTTCTTTCCCGTCTTTATCCTCAATCATGAGAACAGTGCCCGGTGCGATTGTCAATGAAGTTCTGGTCAAAAGATACATCAAAGTACGGGTTTCGTCTTGCTTGTAACGTTCAAGAGTACCTGGCTCGTAGCGACCATCATACTCAAAATCCACCCGATAAATTGATTTAAGAAGATACTTCTCAAAATTTGTTTCTCTTTGCCCCTAAATGCGTGATTGATAATCTATGCCGAAACGATTCAGCCGCAACTTATAAATTTCAAAATAATCAAACGGCTGTTCCATCAGAGACTCCTTTTGTCAATAAAGACATCGCATCAAAAATTGTAGTTCTAAAATACTCATATTTTAGATAGCGCAAAGAGGAAATTTTATAGTATAATGTATAGAAGTTAATTGTGCGCGACTTCTCAGGCACCCCAATTAGCTCCGTTAAAATAGAGTCAAGAAATTTTTCCCAATCTCTATTTTTTTCAAATTCACATAAGAGTCCAAATAGCTTGTTTTTTAGTTTGTTGTTATAGCCTTCTTGAATTGCGTCCATTACGATTGTTTGGCCAATTCACGATAGCGGAATGGCTTCCTCTCAACTGAACGATAATAAATAGCTTCCAGTTTTTCAGCCTGTTTACGCTCTGCTTTTAGCATTGCTGTAAACTTATCAAGAAGATTAGCTTGGGAAAAATCTCTTTCAGTATAAAGATTCTTAACATTCTCCCAAGAAAGAATAATGCGATTTAACCATTCGCATTTCATATAACAAGCTATAATTTGAACTTCTTGGTCATTTAAATCTTCCTTAAAGCCTTTGTCATCGCGCGCCAAAGACACTCTAGGAAATTTGAAGTACGGAAGTCCAGCTTCTAACATTTGTCGGAAATCCGCATTTATTTCGTGTATAGTCCAATTCTCCCATTCATCATCAGTTTGCTTTGAGAGAAAGGCGCTATAAATAACAGAATAGGGGGTCATCTTATGCCTCCTTATCCAATTCGTTCATCTCCACTGTTTTCATTACATCGCGGCCAGTGCGTTCCAAAAGCATTTTGTTTTTAGAAAGACTCAAACACTGATTTTCAATGCCATAATCAGCCATCTATTGTGCGATTTCATGAGAGCGAGAAATAGCATCCTTAAACATCCAATCTGGCCCTTCCCACAGTTCCTTCATTTCGGCATCTGTGATAGGCTTAGTGTTTTCAATTTTGGTTGCATCGGGATCTTCAAGGCCAACTGCCTTTAGAGAGTCTAAATTATCAGTATAAAGAAGATTATTTTTCAGCATATAAACAAAGCCGGGACACACATTGCAAAGTTCTTCAAATTGTTCTCTATCAATTTGAACACGTGCGCCGCGCCGCGGCCATTCACGCCGAAAGTTCATCATGGTGTTCTTCACTAAGACTGGACTTTTAGAATTACTAACAACAATAACTTTTTCCATAGTTATCAAAATCTCCTTTTATCTCCAATTTTAAAAAAATGAGAGAGGGAGATAATTTCCCTCCCTCACAAATATATACCGTAGGGTTAGAATCAAATACCGTAGAGAGTATCGTCCATGGTCTGTTCAATACCAGTGTTCTGGTAAATACACCAGTTATGGTTATAAAGAACAGCAACACCGATCTTTTGATAGACGCGCCATTCCATGGACTGGTCTTCGTTGGTGCGATCCCACATCACAGACTTGCCTTCACGCACAACCTTGATGGGCTTTTCACCGCCGGAGGGGAGAATGTAAGCCATCTGGGGGTCAAGATAGGTCTTGTTGTTATTCTCATCAGTGTAAGACTGACGGAGCTGCACGATGGGGGTGCCACGGAAAATATTAATGTAGCCAGTATTGTGAATAGCATCAATATCCTGGGGAGCATACACACCGCCGTAGTTGCCAGAGGTAGGCACGGGCACGATAGCATCAGGCCCCATCGCCTGAATGAACTCAGGGGTAGCAAAGATGGTAGCATTATCACCGTAAGCGCGAGCAATGGTGACTAGCTTGAACATCTTGTCGCTATCAAATTCAGTAGCAACAACCTTGTTGGCGGCAGGACGGTTGGCGGCATTGATAGCTGCGCGCAGAGCACGCTGTACTTCAATGTATACGGAATCATTTAGGCCCTCGGTGATAATATTAACAACTTCGGCCATAGACTCGGCGCCATCAAGAACGCGCTCAAAGTCAACGGTAGCTGCGCCGCCCACTGCATGGGGCTTAACCTCAAAGTCGCTATGGTCAAGACGGAAAGTCTCATACACACCAGAAAGGCCAACCTGAGTTAGGAACTTCTTGGCGCGATTGCGGCCCAGCTTCTTGCGGAAGCGCACAGTGTTGCCCTGTTCAACTTGACGGAACTCTACGAAGGGAGCCATTTCGCCAAGAGCATTGCGGGGAAGGTCTTGCTCAGCAGCTTCAATGATGATGTCATAAATGTCATAACGATTCTTCATGAAAGTGTTGAACTCACCACGGGGGCACAGTTCACGAAGGCCATCCATAAAGGCTTCGTTTACTTGATTTACAGAATAATTAGCGGGAGCAGTGCCATGAGCAGCGTGCTTAGCTAGAGTAATTAGTTCACTATGAGTCATATCTTTAGTCCTCCTATTAGGCAATAACCTGAAGCTTTACGCCGGGTTGACCGTCGGGCATGGTGTAGAACTTCACAACCTTTAGTACAGGACCGTAGGTGGGCTTAGTAGCGGAAAGCTTTACAGCACCGATTTCAGAAGCACCGCCGTAAACGGGGGTTTCTTTGCAAGCTTCAAGAGCTTTAGTGAGAGCCTCATCATCAGCAAATTCACTATCGTCATAGCAGAGGCAGTTGGAAGTCCAAAGGTCAGCCAGAGTAGGATAGCCCATACGGGGATAGAACTCTCCGCGCATTAGGCGGAAATCCTTTAGACCACTGGCGCTCTCGCTATACATATGCTCGGAGCTATAATTTAGAGCGATGGGGAGTTCACCGTCCTTGGCAAACTTCACAACACCATTTGCCTTATCTACAGCAAGTAGCATACCATTCTCGGCGGGAATGGAAGCAAAATCGGTTTCATCTAGGGCGCACTGAGCTTCAATGCGGCCATCGCGACGGAAAGCCACGTTATTTAGTTCAACCTGGCCGTAACCGTCAATAACAAATCTCTTTAGAGCCATTTATAAAATCCTCCAATTAGTTCTTGGGATACTTGGATAGAATAGCTTCAATACCGTCCTTGGGGAGATTATCCTTGGGAAGATATTGGGGCGCGGCTTTGGTGAAGACGGCCATGTTGGACTTCTTCAATTCGTAGGCAAGCCGCATATCTAGGTCTTCAATGCTGTAGTCGGCCATCTTTTCACGATAGGATTCAAGAACATCATCGCCTAGCAGTTCAGTATATTGAGCGAAAACCGCTTCTTTCTTTTCGTTTTCTAGCTGCGCGCAATAAGTTTGCGCGGCACTTAACTTTTCATTGAGAGTATTCTTCTCGCCCTCTAGTGCTTCTTTTTCAGCGGTTAGAGTAGAAACTTGCGCTTCAAATTCGCTCTTCTCCATACTTAAAGTAGAGTTTGCGCCTTCCAATTCGCTAATCCTATTGCTAAATTCTGTATTTTGTTCAGCAATTGTGTGAGCATTGGAAAGCTCATCGGAAACTAGTTCAAAGTTATTACCATTGAGAGCACGTAGTGTTTCAACCGTATTCTTTTCAGCTTCCAGCAGATCCATAACGTAGCACCGCACCATAGAAGTAATAGTTAGGCTATCATCTTCATCATTTTTGGTGTAATAGGCTCTTTCATAAGTACCATCGGCATACTTAAAGCAGAGCGCATAATCATCCCAAATATCACAAATAGCGTAATCACACATCCAGCCTCCGGCTTCATTATAGTCGGGGTTTAGAAGATTGAATAACGCATCAGCTTTTTGGGAATCACTAAGTCTAAAATTCAGAGACATTGTATTCTCCTTTTCATATAGTTTTTCAAGCTCAAACATAGCTTTTTCAATACTGTCACGCAGAGAATAGAAGGCGGCGCCTTCAAAGCAAGGCTCATAATCATTGCCAAGCACCTGTAAACCAAAGAAACAACCATCATCAAAAACAATATAACGTTGTCCTTGTAAAATGGCCTTGTGCCATTTCAGCGTTTTAGGGAAAAGTTCCATTGACAGACCCTTCCCAACAATTGCATTGGCCTCTGCGTAAAGTTCGCTAAAGACAAGTACATCACAGCACGCATATTCGCGTTCAATGCCGTCCCTATCTAAGTGCTTTTCCCAAGCAAAATTCGTGGTCTCGGGCACAATGCCGTAAATTTTTCCTTCGGCATTTCTCTCACCATGACCTTCAAATTCGCCTTTTTCAAAAATTCCCTTCATCGGGGTGTAGGGGAGAGAAGCAATTAGCTTGTCTGCAAACTCATCAGTAATGTAGGTGCCATTACGATTCCCATACTTATAGAAAATGCGGCACCGGGTTTTAGAGAGGACATCATTATACTTGACTAAGCCGCCATACAATGATACCTCAAATTCAGTTTGGCAACGTTGTAGTGCCATTAGTCAATTCCTCCCTGTCTATCAATAGATTCCTCATTCTAAATGGTCTTTTCACTCTTTTTGTCCTCGGGCAATGAGGGGCGGCCTGGCCCTGCACCAGAACTATTAGCCGAAGATTGGGTATAAGCAGAAGCTAGAGGAATTAGTTTCTTCCCAAGTTCAAGCCCCTCATTTTCCAAATCTTTCAAGCCGTTCAGCTCTGCCTAACTAATTCCACTAGCCAAACAGGGAAGAAGAAGGCTATAACCGCTTTGCGCGAGTTTGAAAGTATCTGTAATGAACTAGGACGAGTTATACTCCGTAATTGGAAAAATACGGAAAGTGAATCGTATGGCCGAGTTACCATAAAGCTAATTCACAAGAAATCCTATGAGGCGCGCATATTGATTTGCCAAACTCATCATTAAAGAAACATCATTTTTAATGGATGTATCTAAGCTACTGGTGCCAGTTGGCGCGAATAGCAATGGGCTAGCACTTGCTTCATAGTAAATGTTGTTGACCATTTTTTCCAGGTTGTTGGAAACAGCATCGGAACTAGTTTTAGACACAATTGCATCCACGTCCGCATAAGTGGTGAGAACAGAAAGATTCTTGTTGGAGCGCAGCATATTAACGGCGCCTTGATGCATTTCTAATGCTTCATCTGGTTCAAAGAGAAGCTGATTCTCGCTATTGTGCGGAATTTTTTGAACAAGAATTTTACGAATTTCTTCTAAATCTCGTTCGCGCTCCGTATCAACTGTATCGTCATACTGGATAGTAGAGGGAATTACGTTCAGAAAAAGAGGACGATTATCTCCGAAGAGATTAAAGCAAAAGCCTAAATCTCCGGGCAAAATAACCCAAGGAGTTTTGACCTTTCCATTTTGATACTTGCGGTAATGCGAAGTAATGAGTTTCGGATAAAGGTCCAACGCGTCTTTCTTTAGTTGCTCATCAGTAATGGAGTCAAAATAAGTAACGTTAAACTCCACAATGTTGTTGCCGTATACATCTTTTAAATAATTTCGGCAATAAGCAACCGGCAAATCAATTTTAAGAAATTCATCTTTGTCTAATTTGGTAATGAAACCATAATAAGCGCCATCGCGTAGAACTGAAATAGAACAGTTCGTCAGCCATTCTTCCACGGATAAGTTATCTTTGAATTTAAGCGCTGCGCGATATTTTTTGAATAAGCCAGGGTTGGAGAGAGATTTACCAATTGACGGATTAGGTATTAGTAAATTGGCATATCGCAAAAGAGTCGCGTAGTAAATCAAAATTCGTTTATAGAAACCATCTTTTTGGAAGAAGGCGCGTGATAGGTTAATTTGCTCTGAAAGAGTGCCTTCGTTAATAATGCGCCGGACGTCCTCTACAGTATAAGTCTTATAAGCACGCCGCGCACTCGCTTCATCTTGATAGCGGCCGCTATAGCGGTCGTTAATTTGAATCATTTTATCGCTTGCCAAGCGAAATTTGGAAAGGTCAAAATTTCTTCCCATTTATTATCGTCCTCCTGTGAAGAAAAACAACTTGCGTTTTTGCCCGCTAGGATTGCGTGCCCGTTTCTTTGTTTCCTTTTCTTCAAGTTCCTTAATGCGCCACAACCCATAGGCAAATGAGTAGTATTTATCATCAGGGAAACGAGTATTAATGGATTCAAGAACAATATCGGTTGCGTTACCTGCTCGGCGCAGCCGCAAGTTCGCAGCTTCTTCAAATAGTTTAGTTGTCATTTCATGAGGGAGCAGCCGTCTGGTGCGTTGCTCAAATGACATTCTCTGGCCTTGTTTGGTCGCCAGAAGAGCAGTACGGGCTTCTTGTTCTGTAATAAGGAACCGTACCATCCCACTTGTAAGTCGGGAATAGACTGTGCTATTTATATCAGATTTTAATTTTCCGTTGGCGCGCATTGCCCACAAAATTTGAGGAGCTGTTTTTGGTTGTACCTTCTTATATTCTTCATCGTTCATGAAACCATAAGGAGGATAAACATTACCAATCTCATCATATTGTTCACGATACATTTCGTCCGCAATACCGGCACCAATCCCGTTGACGTCAATGAGGACCTCGCGCGGATTGAAATTTGCGATAATTTTTTTAATATCGCGCGCCTGCACAGAGAAAGTACGAGATTGGGCAGTCCTACCTAATACCTCAATGTAGACCACAGAAGCATAGTGGCGGCCGTCGCGAATATTTACACGGAAGACAGTTACAACCGTTTGGTCGTGTTTTCTTCCAATATCCACACTGATGTAATAATAAAGGTCACGTCCTGAATCATAGCGAGCGCGCCATTCAGGATTTTTTAGCTTTCTATATTTTGAAAGTTTACCAAAATCAAACCACGATTCTTCGCTGCCGCCCAGCCAAACAGAGCAATATTCGGCGGCGAACGTTTGTTCGGAGTAAGATGGACTCATTTTAAGGGAGCGCACAAAGTTGGGATCAATAAGGCCGTGCTGCATTGGAACACGGTAATCAAAGCCAACAATAGCGTTTCGTTTAGGGTCAATGATAGAACTTTCAAGAATATCAATGAGCGCGCCGTAAGAATAAGATGATTTAGTTCCTGCGGACGTTCCGTAAATGATTTGGGTGTTGATTATCTCGCGCGGGTTTACGTTTCCGTTTGCCATGCGGCGCGAGACGTTCATTTGCTATAAACTAAAAGTTTATTGGGCTATCTCTTCAACTAATAGTTGGGTGGCGCTTCGGGTAGTGGCCATCTCCACCCTATTTCCTTTCGGAATAGTCTCTACACTTTCCGCTTTCTTGCGGCTTAGCACGGTATTGGGATTAACCTTTCACCGTTAGCCATATGGCACCCTTGGCCAAGGGTTCACCACCTTTTCATTTAGTTCTTACAAACTAAAGCCCCCAGTATGTTAAGGGAGAACAACTTCCTAAATCATTTGGCCATCTTGGTCCCTTGCTTCGTCGATAAAGACTGCATGAGTACGCAGTCCTCGGGAGCTATCTAAGCATTTTGTTAGCTTCATGTCTCCATGAAGATCAGACTATATCTTCATCCGAATTATTCGGATGTCCTATGTTTAGTCGTTGAACCAGTATTTTTTCTATATTGTCAAAGTCTAAATAAGAAATTTCTAAATATTCTAACCCATGTTTTAAACATTGTTCTTTTTTCCAAAAATCATTTTCTTTAATTTTTTCTAAACTTCCGAAAAAAGCTATCTCTTTATAATGCTAAATTCCCATATATTCAATGATAAGATTATATTCGGGCAAATAAAAATCAAATCGTTTTTTATTAAGCCAAGCAAAAGTTTTTTCTTTCTCAAAGGCGATTGCTCTTTTTTGCAAGAACTAGATAATTTTTATCTCTCCCTTGCTGCTCTTTTTACTACATTTGGGGCAACCATAGCCACTTAATAAGTTATGAGGGGTTGTTTTCCAACAAAAACCACATTTATGCTTAAAAAGGGTTTTAGTGTCATTTCCTTCATAAGTGCCCAATAAAATATAATCTTCGGGGAGTCTCGCTTGCAACCCCTATTCGTTCCTTTTTCTTGCATTATAAGTACAATATGAGCAGAAAGGACTTTCTTTAAATTGTAAAATTGTTTTACTGTTCTTATTTTTGCAATTATTACAAAGAAAAACAACCGTATTTTTATGGATTTTTTCATTATAACCAAACTCTAAAAAAGTTAAATCGTTTTTCTTTTTGAAAAAAGAGATAATTTCTTCCTTGTATAGTTTTGTTTTCTCTCCGTGCCCTCGTCCTTGAAAACAAAAATTGCAACAATGTTTTTTTCTTAAAAGGTCACCTGCTCTATAGATTTTAAAATTGTTTCCACAATTCAAACATTTATATTCACATGGGTCAGAAGCTTTGTTGTAATCTAAGATTAAAATTTCTTCATCTGGATACAATTCATTTATTTTGTTTTGAAAAATTTTTTTAGTCATTTTACTTGGCATTTTTAACCTCCATACTGGCTGCTGATTTTCCTTTATTAGTGTTTAGGATTTTCACCATGCACCTTTTTTTTGATTTTTTCTGCTTTCGCGGCGTTCAGAAAAGTGAGGAGTTTTTCTTGTAGCTCAAAAAAACATTCGGATGTTCCAGCAATTTATAGGATTTTTTACCCCACCATTACTGATAGGGAGGGCCTTTATAAGTTCGCCCCAACCACCTTCAAAACCGACCCATTTCTAAAGTAACATTCCACATAGTCCTTACCGGCATTATAATGGTCAAGTTCTTTTTCTAGGAGCGGCCAGATGTCCCAAATTTCAGCTAATTTTTGTTTTGTAATGGTGGCCGCCTGTTGCTTGTTAGGGGCAACAATGGCGCCCACATGATTCGGAATAATACAACATTGGAAATATTTGCCTAAAATGGATAAAAAGGTCTTTGACGCGGCGCGTGTTGCAGTAATAAATACTTTGTTGTACCGCATCATCGCGCGCAGCATATAACGTTGGTAAGGGAAAAATTCAAAAGATGAGTCTGACCTTTTTATTTGCATTAAGTACACATCGGGGTAGGCTGTAATTTCTGAAATGTAGCGTTGGAGTGCTTTTTCATTCCGAATGAGAAAGTCCTCCGTAAGGAGAACTCCTTTCTCTAAAAGAGTGCCATCGCGGCGAGCAGTTTTGTCGCCTTCTCGGAAGGGATTTGTCGCTGGCCGCAGTTGAATAATGTCTTCCATTAGACGTCCTCCATAGGGGAGAATGAGTCGGGGTCTTCTTCTGAGCCAAACGCTTCATTGTCATAGGCGTCTAGGTCATAATTGCCCTGACTTCCATCAAAGTAAGTTTGTTCATCGGCCGCCGTGTTTTTGAGTTGTTCAATGCGCTCAGAAATTTCTTCCCCAATGCCGCCTTCGTTAATATAAAGTTTTTGAACCCAATTCTCCATATTTTTGAGGGTTTCATCTATAATGTCGCGAGTGGCGCCGTCATAGAATTGGTTGGCAAAGCCGCGCTTTTCAAGCCAGAGAGCGAGTTCCCCAATAGAGTCAAAATCATTGGCATTTTTAGCGTTCTTGGGAGTGAACTCAGCTGTTTTGACCAGCTTATCATAAGAACTCAAATATTTGTCAATATCTTTGTTGCCCGACTAAATGGCCTGGTCAATTACATAAGAAAGGCGGCAAAGTTTTTTGGCTTGGTCAATTTGAAGTGCGCCGTTTACATTTTGAGAAAGAAGAATACCCTGATACAACGATTCTAAGTAGTAGAGGTCTTCGTCATCATAATTGCCGCCCCATTTTTTACGCAATTCGCGCAGTTTGCCGTCGCGCAATAGCGGCACTTCATCTTCAATTAGACCGGCATCGCGCAGCGCTTCAAATTGCTCTTGATAGAATTTCCAGCCGAACTTCTCATATTGTTTGGCGGCGAAAACTTTGACATAAGTGGGCCAAAAGTTGTCACGTCCGGCCAGTTCCAAAATACGGTCAACTTCTTTTGGAAGAAAAGGAATGTTAGAAACCTAGCAAAGGCGGTCAATGGACTCCCAAGAGAAATTGGCGGCAGCCAGCATGGAGGTGGCGCACTCGTTACAAATAGGAAGTAGACCAGATGGGTAAAAGGGAGAGTTGGTATGAGAGAAACTAGTTTTAGGAAGCTAGCGGCGGCATTTTGTGCACTGTTGGCTCCCCGATAGGGGGCTAGGAGTGCGTGGCTCAATCGGCATTGGGGAGTTCCTCCTTGGGGGACACGGCGGCTGCCGCGAGTTTTGTGAGATTGCGGCGTTGCGCGAGGGGCAACTTAGAGAAAGCTGCGAGAACTTGCGCCGTTAGCTCAAGAGGGGTCGTGCCCTTTTGAAGTGGAATTTTGAGAAGGCGCGCCACACCGAGCTACTCATCTGGTTGGAGAGCAAGGAAGGCGCGGGCAAATTTACGAAAGAATAGTGTCATTTTGTTTTTCCTTTTCTGGCGCAATCGCGGCAAATTTCGCTAGTTTTGCCGTTGCGCACTTTGAAGTAGAGGGGAGTGTGGAGTTTGGAACAGCCGCACTTGGAACAGCAGCAGAAGTTTCCTTCAGGATCGGAAAGCAGCGCCATTAGGTTGTCATAGTGAAGCTAGACTGCGGTTGCAATTGGTTTTAAACAGCGAAGCTAATAAATGGTGGAAATGTAGTTGGCGCTGTAGTGCGTTCCAAATTCTTTGTTAATGAGGGTCGCGATTTCGCTGCCGAGTTTGCCTTGACGTTTGTAAGAAAGAGTGCGAAGGGCAACCGGAGTGAGGTTGGCGGCGGCGACAAAAAAGTTAAAAGTGTGGAGAAGATTGGGGGCGGCTTCTTGTAGGTCGTCCCAATTTTTAACAATGAGGGAAAGGTGCGTCCGTTGCCGCAAATCAATGTAGCGAGAGTTGTGGTAAATTGGGTCGGGGTTTTGAAGGCGCGAGACATAGGCGCGCAGCTACGCGAATTCTTTAGTGGTGTAGTCGTCTGGAGTAGGGAGTGGCGTGCGGTAGATTAGGGATGAGAAGTTGTCTGGGGCTAGAAGGCCGGCCGGCCGCACTTCATAGTCAGTTCCAATTGAGTGGGTCCAAAGGTCATCGCGCAATGGGTCAGTGTAGGGTTCGGTGTGGCGCTCTTTTGGGGGATTGTAAAGGTCGCGCATTGAGTATTGTTGGTTGCGCAGTTCTACAATTTGGTGGCGTTGTTTGAGGTAGAAGAAAGAACTCCAACTTACGATATCTTGCTGTGCTTGCTCTATTTCGTCGGGGGTTAATCGCTCTAGGAGGGCGGGCACAATTTGTTTGCGCTTTCCGCTTAGAAGTTCGTAGGTTTGAATACGAATATCAAGTTGGTCAATAGTGCGCCAAAGGGCCTCAAATTCGGGGAGTAGGCTGGCAGGTGCCATCGCGCGAGCGTTTTCGCGAGAGAAGACGGGATTGGGTCTAGTGTAGGCGGGGCCGGGACGAGAGAGTTCGCTTTCGTTGAAAGTGAGAGACATCTGAAGAGTTTCTAGAGATTCTTCACGATTGCGCACCCAAGTTTTGTTGCGTGGCTCAATCTGGAAGGCGCGATCTTTTTCGCCGTTGCTGCGCTTGCCCCATAGAATGTAGTCGGCGATTGTGGAAAGCTCTTCCTCCGTTGGGGAAGGCAAAGTGGGGAGATAGGTTTCAATAAAGGCAGCGCGCTCTTCTTGAGAGTTAAGCTACCAGTTTAGGTAAAGACGATTTTTAGACAAGGGAAAATCCTCCGAAAGGAAAATAGAAGGAGGAGATTCGCCCCGCCTTCTACTACAGTATAGCACAGATGGAATGGGAGTGTCAAATTTTCA